>OICT01000385.1_pt1 | contig 22542 bp, 19 predicted proteins | sample 1581331 | NCBI WGS metagenome assembly OICT01 (sample SAMEA3882544, study PRJEB24775) | human gut metagenome | biome: human-associated habitat; feature: intestine environment; material: feces | place: Netherlands | collected 2009/2010 | reverse complement strand
CGTAAAGAAGATACTTGCAGATAATTTTGTACGTCCGGATGAAGCACAGAAGATACTTTCTCTGCTCAGACAGAAGGGAAGTCATACGGTCATTGATAAGATAACCGTATCCCTTAATATCAAGAGAGACAGATATGAAGCAGAGTTTTCTAACCTTGGCTTGAGTGGTGTGCCGATTGATGAAGAATACCCGACAAAATTCGATAGACTTTTGTGTGGCGGCATCTGGTGTATTATCCGTCTGGAATATGACAGTAATTCAGACTATGATAGTGGGATTATATCAGCCGATGGAGATCATCTGCGTTCCAAAAAGAAAAATCAGAATGATACGCCAATCAAAATTATCAATTTGAACCCGATACAGATGCCCCATGTAGATATCAATGAACTGAAAGAGGGCAGAAAACAGTTCACCAAAGAGGAATGGATGGACGTACTGCTCCGTTCTATTGGAATGGAGCCGGATATGCTGGATACTCGTGAAAAGTGGCTGCTTCTTACCCGTATGCTTCCGCTGGTAGAGAACAACTTCAATCTCTGCGAATTAGGACCGAGGAGCACCGGAAAAAGCCATTTATACAAGGAAATCTCGCCTAATTCCATTCTGGTATCTGGGGGACAGACAACGGTTGCCAATCTTTTTTATAACATGGGGAGAAAGACAGTTGGTCTTGTCGGATTGTGGGATTGTGTGGCATTTGATGAGGTTGCAGGTATCAATTTTAAGGACAAGGATGGCATCCAGATTATGAAGGATTACATGGCGTCTGGTTCGTTTGCTCGTGGCAAGGAGGAAAAGGCTGCATCTGCGTCCATGGTATTTGTCGGAAATATCAATCAAAGCGTGGATTTACTTCTGAAAACATCAAGTTTATTTGATCCATTTCCTGCTGAAATGGGAACGGATACTGCTTTTCTTGATCGTATTCATTGCTATCTGCCGGGATGGGAAGTACCAAAATTCAGACCGGAACATTTTACAGATGATTATGGTTTTATTACAGATTATCTGGCAGAGTTTATCCGTGAACTTCGCAAAGAGCAGTTTGGAGATGCCCTGGACAAATATTTCCGTCTTGGCAAGAATCTGAATCAGCGAGATACGATCGCAGTCCGTAAAATGGTAGGCGGATATATCAAACTGTTATATCCTGATGGAGAATATACAAAGGAAGAAATTGAAGAAATTTTACAGATTGCTCTTGAAATGCGTCGCAGGGTAAAGGAACAGCTCAAAAAGCTGGGCGGCATGGAGTTCTATGATGTAAATTTCTCTTACATAGATAACGAAACCTTCGAGGAACATTATGTATCGGTACCGGAGCAGAGTGGTGGCAAGCTCATTCCGGAAGGAATGTGCAATCCGGGGCAGGTATATACAGTTTCAAATGGAAAATCCGGCATGATCGGTGTATTCCGACTGGAATCACAGATGCTGCAGGGCAGTGGTAAGTTTGAGAGAACTGGTATAGGAACTGACAGGGAAGCAAAAGAAGCGTCCAACACTGCATTCAGTTATCTGAAAGCAAATGGAAAACGTATCAGCGGAACAATCAGCGTTGATAATAAAGATTACATCATCAATTATCAGGATTTACAGGGCATTGGCATGACCGGAAAGCTAGCATTACCGACACTGGTGGCATTATGCTCAATCGCCCTTGGAAAGCCTGCTCTCAGCAGTCTTGTGGTACTTGGAGAAATCAGTATCAGCGGAACAATGATTAAGGTGGAAGAACTGGCAAACACTCTGCAGGTGTGCTTGGATAGTGGTGCAAAGAAAGTGCTGCTTCCTGCTACATCATTTGCAGATATGGCAACTGTACCACCGGAGCTTATGAGTTCATTTCAGATTATACCGTATTCCAGTGCGGAAGATGCGGTATTTAAGGCATTGGGAGTGGAATAGGACACTTCTGTTCACAGCGTCCAGAAGTGGATTAGAGAGGTGCTTATGGAGAAAATTATATATTCACAGGAAAAGATGGATGCGGTCAAGAAGTATGTACAGGAGTTGATTGCGATAGTACATGAGCTTGAAGGCGATTTTCCCGGAAGGCATTTCACACTGGATGGGCATTTGGTCGGAAGCATTGGAGAAGTAATGGCAGCTTATTACTATGGAATTGAACTATATACTGCTTCTACTGAAATTCATGACGGAGAGGTAAATGGGAGAAAGGTTCAGATAAAGATTTCGCAGCAAGACAATATTGTTATCAATCATGAGCCTGATTATTTGATTGTTCTTTATCTCAATAAGAACGGTAATATATATGAGGTATATAATGGCACCGGTAGGCTGCCATGGAATACCGCTAGTAAGAAGGATAGCCACAATAACAGGCACATGAGAGTGAATAAATTATTGGAATTGGATGAAGATGTGCCAGATAGCGACAGAATTGAAAAACAGCATTACATAGAGAAAATGAAGCCTGAATACAAAAATCGCAAGTGAGTATCAGAGGTATTGTGCTTATGATAGATTATGATCATGATGGGAAAATTGATAAAAATGATTTTGTCATTGAAGAAATGATGAATGAGGAGCATGAAGAGAGAGAACATTCTGATTTCATAAGTTCTATAAAAGGATTGGGATTGGTAATGCTAGGTCTTTTATTGTTATATGGGATAATCAAGGCTATTGGAGTCGATACAAGCTGGTTGAGGAGAGTGGAATACCACAAAGTTCCTTTTACAATATGTTCAACAGACATTCTATTCCACGGTTAGATTTGATACAGAAAATCTGCGATGGATTCCACATTTCATTAGCCGAATTTTTTGCAGATGAAAGTAACAAGTTGCAGGAATTAACCGAGGATGATCTTGTGTTTCTTGAAACAGCTAGGTCACTTGAGAGGAATAACCGGGACAGAGCCTTGGCATATATGCAGGCAATGAAAGATGTACAGAAAAACGAATGAAATCCGATGTTATCATAAAATAGATAGCACCGGATTTTATTTGCCATATTTTTATAATGAATGTGGCGGTTGATTTTTGCTTTGCACTGGCTGTTTCTCTGATGGCTGCAAACCGAGATACTGGCTGAGGTTTTGTAAGCGCATAGTTTTAGGGCGTACCCTATAAATGAAATCTGACACCCCGCGCTAGGATGCCAGACATGCGAGTATTTCACTACATTTTATTTACAAGTTTCCTGAGCCAATTTACTCCACGGGGCAAATTGTTCCAATTCCTCGTCTGACATTTCAGCACCAGGACGATGCTTCAGAAGGAAGCTCAGATCTTTAAGTGGATCAAGTTCATTGGCTTTTGCCGTTTCTATCATAGAATAGATTTTCATACTGGCATCTGCCCCGGTAGGGCGGAATGAAATATAGGATAGGGAACCGCCGATTTCTTCTCCTTTGACTTCGGATCCTTTCAGTCTGATAAGTCGAATGAAATCTTCGTATGAATTTGACAGTTTTATGATTGCATCAATATTTCGATGCAGCTTGTCCTTCCATGATTTTCCATTCTTTTCTGCTTCCCATTCAGTATGTTTTTTACCACGCTGTTGACAGGGAACAATCGTTGAAAGCTGATGTTCCTTACACAGTTCATCGCTGAGTTTTCTTATGTTGTAATAGCTCTTTTTGCAGGTGTTATATTTTTTGTGTTCTATGTTATCAGTCGCACAAAAAATAATGTGATTATGAACATGATCCTTTTCAATATGGGTTGCAATCACATAAGAATATTTTCCACCAAGGAGTTTGTCGGCAAGCTCGGTTCCAATCTGATGAGCTTCATCAAAAGATACTTCTCCAGGAGCAAATGATTGTATTAAATGGTGCGCTAGATTGTCTCCATTTTTTATATTTTTCCCATTAGCAAAAGCAAATTCCAGATATGCAGTCTGAGCAGAACAACCGAAAGAGGAGACATATAATTCTCCGTCGGTTTTATCCGGATTGCGGATGTACGCTATCGACTTATCGACGGTTGCTTTGATAGCATGGATTCGTGTGTATGCCATATCTTTTCCATTAGCTCCTTTACTTCTTTCATATCCTCCGAATATAAATTCCCGGTAGTATTGGCTCTCTTTGCAATCTGATTTATAAGGTTTCCGATACGAGCAAGTTCTACGGAGTAGTCGTGCAGAAATTTGTAATCTACATCATAAATATATCCATAAATAATCAGATTCCTGAGGTACGCTGACATACTGCCAAGGTTAGAGAGCTTCGTTTTATTTTTCAAAATATACATTTCATCATCACTCGGATAAAGCGTGATTTTATGCTTGCGGTTACGATTTGCCATAGTAATTCCTTTCCTAATTTTGTTATGCCATATCTGGCGATTATTGTTTCAAAGGGGGTTAGGGGGAGTATCCCCTTACAAGCAAATTTCTGACAGTTATCCGAGAGGATAAATTGCAGAAATGGGGGGATGTGTACGGACACCTCCAATGCTTGCTGTTCTTGTGCAAATCCCCATAGGAGATTTGCGAGTTTTGGCTGCATAGGCAGCCTGTCTAAAACTCATAGTGGCATTTCTGTTACAAAAATGCGGGAAGATGAGGGAAACAGGAAAAGAAAAAACTGCCACAGGGCATAGTGATACCCGGTAACAGTTTTGCATTTTCTAAAGAAGTATTGTATTTTATCCAGCTTTTATTGTAACAGCAGTTTTTTTATAGGTCAACCGTACTGCAAGAGGAATTTATAGGACAACATTTATGGTAAAATGACGATGGGAGTAGATACACATATATATAAGATATTTTTACATGGAGGATAATGGATGATAACGGTGGCAATACACAATCAGCATATATTAAATGGTAGGCATCTGACATAAGGTTAGGTGCTTTTTTAATGTTCCCCAATAGGGGAGTATGGCGAAGATTGAGAAGTTTAATCGTGGTTTTTTGTTATCCAGGAAAGGATGTGAGTTGGATGCACAAATATCCACGATTTTTGTAGGGAAAGGCTGTGCAAATTTTGTACAGCTATTTTTTTGCCCTGTCAAAAAAAGGACAGGCAAAACCAAAAAAGGACGGCGAAAAGTTATAAAGCATTTGATAGAATGAACACAGAGACAAAGTGTTCTTTTATCAGCAGATATACATGAATAAGAAAAATGTAACTGGAAATAATAGGAATGAGAGGAAGTGAAATGAGTGGCTGAAAAAAATGGTACAATAAATGAAAGCGTAATAGAAAAAGTATATGGTACATCTGCTGGTATAGACTTTAATTCTCCACCACAACAGAGAATAATGCAACTTGTATCGGATATACAATGTTTTAGCAGATATAAAATAGATGATTATGAAGTGGAATTAACATGGAGTGATTCGCCACAAACATTACAGGAATCAATAAGAAATGTCTTTGCGAGATCTTGACATAATTTACCATGGAAGAAAAAAGATAAAATATTGCTTTTGTGCAAAATGGCGTGCTATAATGGCGATGTGTAGAACATCAGCATAGTACGCCATTCGTTATGAATGGAGGTTATACTATGTCTATGGTAAATGAATTATGTACGAATAATAAAGGGTGGTCTGGCAAGAAAAAAAGAATCTGGCAGGCTGCTCTTTATGTGCGTTTATCGAGAGAAGATGGAGATAAAGAGGAAAGCGATAGTGTAAGTAACCAGAAAGCACTGTTGCATCAGTTTGTTGAATTAGAAGCAGATATTGAAGTATCTGATGTATATGTAGATGATGGCTGGAGCGGGACAAATTTTGAACGACCAGAATTCAATCGTATGATGTCAGATATTAAAGCAGGAAAAATTGAATGTGTTATTGTAAAGGATTTATCCAGACTTGGAAGAAATTATATTGAGGTAGGACAGTATATTGAGAAGATTTTTCCACTGATGGATATTCGGTTTATATCAATTACTGATAATTTAGACAGTTACAAGAATCCGCAAACGATGAATAATATTATTGTGCCGTTTAAAAATCTTATCAATGATGAATATTGTAGAGATATTTCAAATAAAGTGAGAAGTTCATTGGATATGAAACGGAAACAGGGAAAACACATCGGTTCGTTTGCTTGCTATGGATATTTGAAAGATCCAGAGGATCATAATCATCTGGTCATTGATGACGAAGCTGCATCTGTGATTCGTGATATATACAGATGGTATATTTCTGGGATGAGCATATTATCAATTGCACAGAAACTGAATGCAATGGGCATACCAAATCCTACGGCACATAAAAAATTGTTGGGATTGCATTATAGAAGATCGAATAATCAGACGGGTGATGGGAAATGGGTGGATAGTTCTGTTCGACGAATTTTAGGCAATCGTATGTACATTGGCGATTTGGTACAGGGTGTGCTAAAAATCAAAAGTTACAAAGTACAAGTAGCACAGAAAGTTGACAAGGAAGATTGGATTATTGTTGAAGGTACACATGAACCTATTATATCCAAAGAAGATTATGAAACTGTGCAGACACTATTAAAAAGACATGCGAGAAAGGCTCCTCAAAAGAAAGAAGTATATTTATTTTCCGGATTTGTTAAATGTGGGGACTGTGGCAGAAGTATGTCACGGAAGCATTATCATCATGATTATGGAGAGTATACTTACTTTGTATGTACTACGCATGTGAAATTTGATAAAACAGCCTGTAGCAAACACACAACGAGGGCAGATAAACTTGAAGAAATAGTTCTTTCTGCAATTCAAAGTCAGATTGCACTGGCTGTAGATATGGAGCAGGCAATAAAAGAAATTAACACAAATGAGAATGTCAACAGGGAAGCGGTTCGATTAAGAAAACTATTAGAAAAGGCAAAAAGTGAGATTCAAAAGGTTGATGGGATGATACTCGATTTATATCCAGATTGGAAAAGCGGTATTATTTCACGAACGGAATATGTAAACTTAAAAGAGCGTTTTGAATTACAAAAACAAAATGCAGTTGAGAAAATGAATAATTATCAGGCTCAAATTGAAAAGGCGGAAAATGGACAGGATGATAGCAACGAATTCATTGAGCATTTCATAAAATATCGTAATATTGATAAGTTGACCAGAGAAGTGCTGGTTGCGCTCGTGGACATGATTTATATCTATGAAGATAAGAAAGTGAAGATTGCTTTTAAATATCAGAATCCATATAAGGATGCGATGGAGTATATAAAAAATAATAAGACGATATTGGATAAAGACACAGTAGACGCTTTATTAGGTGCATAAAAAATTAAAAAAGTTTATGGTTCTAACTTGACAATGGCACCTGCGGCAGCGGAACTGATTGCACAGAATCTTACGGATTTTAAACGAAAACCCGAAGATTATGACCGGATTATCACGGGAGACCTGGGAGAAGTCGGTCAGCAGATTCTGTTTGATCTGCTGCTGAAAAAAGGCATGGATATCCGCAAGCAGCATGAGGACTGTGGCATGTTAATTTTTGATTCACAGACACAGGGAACCGGTTCCGGAGGATCGGGATGCGGATGTGCAGCCTCGGTGCTGAGTGCGCATTTTCTGCCAAAACTGGCAAGCGGGGAATTGAAAAGAATACTCTTTGTGCCGACAGGCGCACTGCTTTCTACGGTCAGTTTCAATGAAGGACAGACAATACCGGGGATTGCACACGGTGTTGTGCTGGAAAGCTGTGTTTCATCCGCAAAAAAGGAGGGATAAGGATATGCAGTATGTAATTGCATTTGTAACAGGGGGAATGATCTGTGCACTGTCACAGATCCTGATGGAAAAAACAAAAATGCTTCCGGGACGTATCATGGTTCTTTTGGTCTGCCTTGGGGCCATCCTTGGATTTGTGGGGATCTATGAGCCGTTTTCCAAATGGGCGCAGGCGGGCGCGAATGTGCCGCTTCTGGGATTTGGAAACAATCTCTGGAAGGGTGTCAAAGAGATGGTGGACAAGAAAGGATTTATCGGTATTTTTCTGGGCGGCTTTAAAAACTGTGCGGCAGGGCTTTCCGCAGCACTCGTTTTTTCTTATATTGCTTCCCTGCTCTGCCAGCCAAAGATGAAAAAGCACTAGCAAATCTGGAAAATTCTGTTGTATAATAAATGGGAATTTTGCACACACTAGCTTTGTAGATCAAATAAAAGGAGATATGTGTGATGAAAAAATTAAAAGTTCTGATGATGGGCGGAATGCTTGCAGCAGGGATCTGTCTGTTTGCGGCCTGTGGTACAGCAAATGATGACGGAACGAACAATGGTGTAAACGATACTTCCAATACACAGGTTACTACACAGGAAAACATTCCGGGAACGGACAATACGACTGGAAATGGTACAACAGACAATAATACGGATGCCGGAAATTCCAAAAACGATGGCAATGTCGGAAAAGATATCGGGGATGTGGGAAAAGATGTCGTGGATGGTGTGAAAGATGCCGGTGATGCTGTGGCAGATGGCGTGGATGATGCAATTGACGCGGTAGATCCGGATGCAGACACAAACAATGGCGGTAAGACCAATACCGGACGTTAGACAGGATTACCTATGAAAAAAGAAACTTACGTTAAAATGACCCAGCCGTTTCGGGATGACCCGAAACGTGCGCGGGCGTTACATAGAGCAAATAAAATATTGACGGTTGTGATTTTTGTGGCATATCCATGCCTGCTTCTGTGGCTGCTGTGGCAGAAGGATATGCGGCTATATAAAGCCATCTGTGTGCCGCTGGACGGATTTATTATTGTGACGGTTGTGCGGGCCTGGTTCAACCGGAAACGGCCGTATGAAATATTTGAACTGCCATCTGTGATTCCAAAAGATACGAAAGGACATTCCTGGCCGAGCCGGCATGTGTTTTCCGCGGCAGTGATTGCGTTTATGTTCTGGTTTGTGTGCCCGGCTGTGGGGATTGTATTTTTGCTTATGACAGTTGCTATTGCATGGATCCGGGTAGTTTCCGGAGTGCACTTTATCAGTGATGTAGTGGCGGGATTTCTTTTTGCTGCGTTTTTTTCTTTGTTTTTTTAGTGTGGTTTTCACCGGCTATGCCGGAAAAATTACTGGCTTTCTTTCCGGAACTGGCGCGGTGTCATGCTGTATTTTTGTTTGAACACCCGGTTAAAATAGGAAAGATTTTCAAAACCGGATTCCGCCGCAATATCCAGAATGGAGGAGTCGGAAGTTGTCAGCAGACGCGAGGCGATTGTCAGGCGGTAGTCCCGCAGATAGTCCACGAAAGACGTTCCCATAGTTTCTTTGAAATACCGCATAAAATGAGATTCAGAAAAATCAACGGTTGCCGCGATGTCGGCAATCGTTATTTTTTGCATGTAATTATTTTCAATGTATTTTAAAACAATTTTCATTTTATCAAGCGTTTTGCGGTTACTGCCTGTCGTTAAGTTCCGGCAGCGGTTGTCTAAAATAAAGAAAAACTGGTACAACTGACTTTTGATGTACAGTTCATAGCCCTGTGGTTTGGTCTTGCTGATTTCGTCACAGGCATCAATTGGCATGATGACATCTGTGTAATAAGGATAGACAGGGGTGAAGATGGTTGGAACCGTGACTTTTCCGCTCATAAGAGGAAGAAGAAAATCGGTGGCAGTCACATCGTTCTGCCGTGGAATCAGCATACTCGGATTAAAGATGATATTTTCATATTCCATGAAGGCATCTTCCAGCTGGTCAATGGAGTGGAGCTGTCCCGGAAGAATAAGAACCAGAGTTGGACCTTTTACTTTGTATTCCCGGAAATCTACCGTAATGCGTCCCATCCCTTTTTTGATGTAGATCAGTTCCAGTTCATCGTGCCAGTGCAGCGGTACACGCGGAAAATCCAGTGGGATCGAGCATAGATATGTATTATAAGGGAAGATGATATCCCCATGTGTGATGGTTTCGTGATAATTTTCATATTCAAGTATATTCATATCTTTATTTTAGCAGAATTGTCCTATGACTGTAAAGGACAAAAACGACAGAAAACGCATGAAACAGGCGAAAACACAGGATATGCAGGCACTGTGGAAATGTACTAAGACAGGTGGCACGAAATTGGTGGAATTTAACAGCTGGGCGTTATTTGAATATGAAAAATGATAGAATAGTATCAGTTTTTGCTTGAATACGACAAGAAATCAGCAGGAAAAAATCATATACTGAGTACATCAAAACAACACGAAATCTTGTGGGAGGGAAAATACATGACTTTAGCAAAAGCAGTATCCATGAAGTATAACAAGACCATTGAGAAGTGTTCCAATGAAGAAATTTATTATGCACTTCTTGACATGACAAAGCAGATGGCAGAGGACAAGGTCAGCAATGAGGGAAAAAAGAAGCTGTACTACATCTCTGCAGAGTTTTTGATCGGAAAGCTTTTGTCCAACAACCTGATCAACCTTGGCATTTATGACAGTGTAAAATCCGAACTTGAAGCATCTGGAAAAAATATCGGTGAGATCGAGGAGATCGAACTTGAGCCTTCACTCGGAAATGGCGGACTTGGACGTCTGGCAGCATGTTTCGTAGATTCCATCGCAACACTCGGATTAAACGGCGACGGTGTCGGATTAAATTATCACTACGGATTGTTTAAACAGGTATTTGATCACAATTTGCAGAAAGAGACTCCAAACCCATGGATCACACCGGACAGCTGGCTGACAAAGACCGATATCACCTATCCGGTACAGTTCGGCGGATTTACCGTACAGTCCAGATTATATAACATTGATGTTGTTGGATACAACAACCGTACGACAAAGCTTCGTCTGTTCGATATTGAAACGGTGGATGAGAGCATTGTCGGAGATACCATTGATTTTAACAAAGATGACATTGCAAAGAATCTGACCTTATTCCTGTATCCGGACGATTCCGATGATAAGGGACGTCTTCTGCGTGTATATCAGCAGTATTTCATGGTAAGCAATGCCGCAAGACTGATTCTTGATGAGGCAGTTGAGAAGGGATCAAACCTGCATGATCTGGCAGATTATGCGACTGTTCAGATCAACGATACCCATCCGTCCATGGTTATCCCGGAGATGATCCGTCTGTTACAGGAGCGTGGAATTCTTATGGATGAGGCTGTATCTATTGTATCTAAGGTTTGTGCATACACCAACCACACAATCCTTGCAGAAGCACTTGAAAAATGGCCGATCGGATTCCTTGAGAAAGCAGTTCCTCAGCTGATGCCGATCATCCGCGAATTGGACAACCGTGTACGTGCAAAGGTTTCCGATGAAAGCACCTATATTATCAAAGACGGTCTGGTACACATGGCACATATGGATATCCACTACGGATACAGTGTTAACGGTGTTGCATATCTGCACACAGAGATCTTAAAGAACAGTGAGTTAAATAACTTCTACAAGCTCTATCCGGAGAAGTTTAACAATAAGACAAACGGAATCACATTCCGCCGCTGGCTCATGTCCTGCAACCCGGAACTTTCCGCAATGATTACTGACCTGATCGGCGATGGCTGGAAGAAGGATGCCAATGAGCTGGAGAAACTTGGCAATTTCGTAAACGATGATGCCGTTCTCGACCGTCTCCTTGCAGTAAAGGCCGGAAAGAAGGCAGATCTGAAGAATTACCTGAAGATGAAACAGGGATTTGATATTGATGAAAATTCCATCTATGATATTCAGGTAAAGAGACTGCATGAGTACAAGAGACAGCAGATGAATGCACTCTATGTCATCCATAAATATTTCGAGATCAAGGAAGGAAAGAAGCCGGCAACTCCGATCACGGTATTCTTCGGAGCAAAGGCAGCACCTGCATATATTATCGCAAAGGATATCATTCACCTGATTCTCTGCTTACAGCAGATCATCAACAATGATCCGGAAGTCAGCCCATACTTAAAGGTATTTATGGTAGAAAACTACAATGTAACCATGGCTGAAAAGATGATTCCGGCATGTGATATTTCCGAGCAGATTTCCCTGGCTTCCAAGGAAGCATCCGGAACCGGTAACATGAAGTTCATGTTAAACGGAGCACTGACACTTGGAACTATGGACGGAGCAAATGTTGAGATCGCAGAGCTGGTTGGAAATGAGAATATCTTTACCTTCGGTGAGGATTCCCAGACTGTTATCGACCGCTATGCAAGAGGCGATTACAACTCCAGAAGCTACTATGAGAAAGATTCTGAGTTAAAGAGAGCCGTTGACTTTATTGTAAGTGACACTGTAAAGTCTGTAGGATGCAGTGAGAACTTAGAGCGTCTGTACAATGAGTTGTTAAACAAAGACTGGTTTATGACATTCCCGGATTTCGAGGAATATATTGCAACCAGAGAGAAAGCTTATACAGCTTATACCGATCGCAAGGCATGGGCAAAGAAAGCACTGATCAACATCAGCAAGGCAGGTTTCTTCTCCTCTGACAGAACGATTGAGCAGTACAACAAAGAAATCTGGAAATTATCATAAAAATATTTTAACTCCTCCTTTAGTGGGAACCGTATGTTTCGGTTCCCACTTTTTATTGTGCCGGGCACACGGGAACGGGCACGGTGTTTTTAAAATTTTACTAGAAGAATGGGGGTGAATCGGATATAATAAATATTATGAGGTTACAGGGGAGAAAATGGATATAATGTGCGAAGGAGGAACGCTATGAAATGGAAAGGGCGAAGACTGCTTGCCATGGCACTTACCGGTATCTTGCTTGCAGGATGCGGGGCAGCCGGACAGGTCGATGATTATGCAACGAATGAGGGAAGTACACAGGAGGCTTCCACCAAAACAACGGGAACTGAAAGCGGAGGGATTTCAAAGGACAAGATCAAGGTAGGGGTTTTGCACTTATCGGATCCGGCAGAAGGCAGTGGATATACCTATACACATGATCTCGGCATTCAGGCAATGCAGCAGAATCTTGGATTATCAGATGAACAGATTGACAGAAAAATAAATGTTGATGATTCCGATAAAGAGGCAACCGAAAAAGCGATTCAGGAGTGTGTGGATGATGGATGCAATATTATTTTTACCACCAGCTGGGGATATATGGATGCTACGGAGGAGATGGCGGAAAAATATCCAGATATATATTTTGCACATGGAACAGGATACAAAAGCAACGGAAAGAATTTTGTAAACTATTTCGGGCGAATCTATCAGGCAAGATATTTAAGCGGAATCGTAGCGGGAATGAATACCAAAACCAATAAGCTGGGATATGTGGCAGCGATGGATTCCTCCAATTCCGAAGTGACAGGAGGTATTGATGCCTTTGCACTTGGGGTGTATTCCGTGAAACCGGAAGCAAAAATCTATGTAAAAGTCACGAACAGCTGGTTTGACCCGGATGCGGAGAAAGCAGCAGCACAAACCCTGTTAAATATGGACTGTGATGTGGTCACGCAGCACTGTGATACAGAATATCCACAGACAATGGCACAGGAAAAAGGGGTGTATGGTATCGGGTACAATTCCGATATGAGCAAAAATGCTCCGGATGCCTGCCTGTGCAGCGTGATCTGGAACTGGGGTGCTTATTATACAGCAGCGGTGCAGAGCGTGATTGACGGTACCTGGGATGGAAGCAATTATTATGGCGGTATGAATGAAAATCTGGTAGGGATTACGTCACTTGCTGATTTTTGCACGGATGGAACACAGGAGGCTGTGGATACTGCAAAAGAAGATATTTTATCCGGGGAAAACGGTGTGTTTGACGGTGTGATTGAAACAAATACCGGGGAAACGGTTGGTGAAGAAGGAAAAACGCTGGATGATGCCACAATTACAGGTGGAATCAACTGGTATTTTAAAACCGTTGAAGTGGTAGAATAGGGGGCATATATGAGTATACGAAAGAAAATTCTTGCAATCAGCATAGGACCGGTGCTGGTATTAGGGGTAATTACCCTGCTTTTTATGCTTACGATGGTTAAAAGCTCCCTGATGGATGAGGTACAGGATGCATTAAAAGGTACCGCGGCAGCCACCCTTGCCGCCTATGACCAGAATACCGGGGATTATCTGGAAAGTACCAATGGGGATATCTGGAAAGGAAGCTATAATATATCAAAGTCGGAGAGTCTTGTGGACCGGATCAAAGAGAATACCGGTATGGATGTAACCTTTTTTTATGGAAACAAAAGGATTATGACATCTGCACTGGATAAAAAAGGAAACCGTATCCTTGGTTCAGAAGCCGGAGAGCGTGTGGTGAATCAGGTGATCAAAGGGAAAAAGCCATTTTTCAGTACAAATGTTTCACTGGATGGGACGAGAAATTATGGATATTTTATTCCAGTGTATCAGAATGGAACGACAGATCAGGTTATCGGTATGGTGTTTGTCGGAACCAATAAGGCACGAAAAGATGCAATTGTCAATAAAATCCTTGGAAGTATTATGATGGCATTGCTTGTAGTGATGCTTTTGTGCATTGTTACGGCGATGCGCATGGCAGCCTCTATCAGTAAAAATATCAAAAACAGTGTTGCTGTTGTAGGAAAACTTGCAGATGGTGATTTAAATGTGTGGGTAGATGAAAAACTTCTGAAACGAAAGGATGAGATTGGTGATCTGTCTCGCGGAACCATGACATTAAGGGATGCCATGAAGTCCGTAATCCGGGATATTTCAGAAAATGCAAAGCAGCTGCTTTCAACGTCACAGATTCTGGGTACGGCAGCAGACAACACCAATGGAACAATGTCACAGGTACAGCAGGCGGTCAGCCTTGTAGTGGATAATTCCAGTGAGCAGGCGAAAAATTCGAGAAATACTTCGGATCATATGAAAATTATGGGGGAGAATATCACGGAAACTACAGCAGAGGTACAAAATCTGGATCAAAATGCCACATTTATGCATTCTTACAGCGAAAATGCTTCCGCAACGCTGGAAAAACTCTGTGGGATCAATGAACAGGTGGAGCAGATGCTGGCACAGGTTCAGCAGCAGACCGACCGGACAAACGATTCTGTACAGAAGATCCAGCAGGCCACAACCATCATTTCTTCTATTGCAGAGGAAACCAATCTGCTGAGCCTGAATGCCTCCATTGAAGCTGCCCGGGCGGGAGAAAGCGGCCGCGGATTCGCTGTGGTGGCAGGTCAGATTAAAAAACTTGCAGAGCAATCGGATCAGTCGAGTCAGGAAATTGAGCAGATAGCGTCAACGCTGATCAGGGATTCTTCCCTTGCTGTGGAAAGTATGCAGAGTATGCAGCAGATTATTACCAGCCAGAGTGAGAGCATGGCAGAAACGCAGAATATTGTAAAAGAAGTGCTGGGCGAAATTAACAGTTCCATGCAGAGCATCAAACAGATCAAAGCAAGTACCAGACGTCTGGAAGATTCCAGAAATGAAGTCGTTCAGGCAGTTGGGGAATTGTCCGGAATTGCGGAAGAAAATGTGGAAAGCACGAAAAAAACCTACGATGGAACACAGGAAGTTGTCGAAACGTTCCAGCAGGTATATGTAAGTGCCGAGCAGCTGCGTGAGATTTCTGATAAACTGGTAAAAGGAATTGGGTATTTTCATATTTAAAAGAAACACAGAGTGTCGGAAAATTCCGGCACTCTTTTTATGTCATGAATCTGGTATAAATCCTGTGATTCTGATATTCATAAATTTGTGAATCCGTTACAATAGGGTAAAAGGCTTGAAAATTGAAAGGTTGGAGGTTTCACATGAATTTTGGATATTTTGATGATGAGAAAAGAGAGTATGTAATCACACGCCCGGATACACCGGCGCCGTGGGCGAATTATCTGGGGTCACCGGAGTATGGTGCGCTGATTTCAAATAATGCAGGAGGATACAGTTTTGCCAGATCTGGTGCAAACGGAAGAATCCTGCGTTATATTTTTAACCAGTTTGATCAGCCGGGACGCTATATTTATCTGCGGGATAATGAGAGCAAAGACTACTGGTCTGCATCCTGGCAGCCGGTAGGAAAAGATCTGGAAAGTTATAAAAGTGAGTGTCATCATGGAACAGCATACACAAAGATGCTTGCAGATTACAGTGGAATCCATTCTGAAGTATGTTATTATGTGCCGTTGAATCAGACATATGAGGTCTGGCATCTGAAAGTGACCAATGCGTCAGCGTGTGAAAGAAACCTGACCATCACCGGTTATGCGGAATTTACCAACAACAATAATTATGAACAGGATCAGGTAAATCTGCAGTATTCCCAGTTCATCACGAGTACGGTATTTGAGACAAACCGTATCCGGCATATTATTCACGGTAATCTGGACTGGGTGAAAGAAGGAGAGGAAGTGGATAACAAGCTTGCAATCTCCCGTTTCTTTGCACTGACCGGTGCACCGGTGGACAGTTACTGTGGAGATAAAGAATCGTTTCTTGGACGCTATCACGGATATCATAATCCGGTGGGGGTGGAAAACGGAAAATTATCCGGGGAAATGTGCTACAACGAAAACGGGTGCGGAGCACTGGCAGCTCAGATGCTTCTGAAACCGGGAGAAACAAAGGAAATTGCATTTCTTGTCGGAATGAAAGAACATGAGGAAGCAGAAGCAATCTGTAACCGCTATGCAGATGTGGCAGCACAGTGTGAGACGGAACTGAAAGAACTGACGGGCTACTGGCATGAAAAACTGGAACATTTTCAGGTACATACACCAAGCAGGGAATTTGATACCATGATCAATACATGGAACGCATACAACTGTTTTATGACATTCATCTGGTCACGTGCGGCGTCGTTTTTCTACTGTGGTCTGCGAAACGGTTACGGATACCGCGATACCGTGCAGGATATTCAGGGTGTAATTCATCTTGCACCGGAGATGGCACTTGAAAAGATCCGGTTTATGCTTTCGGCACAGGTGGATAACGGAGGAGGGCTTCCGCTTGTCAAATTTACACACAATGCCGGACATGAGGATACGCCGGATGATGCTTCCTATGTACAGGAAACCGGGCATCCGGCATATCGTGCGGATGATGCTCTGTGGCTGTTTCCAACGGTATATAAATATATTGCGGAGTCCGGAAATCTGGCATTTATCGATGAAGTGATTCCGTTTGCCAATAAAGATGATGCCACTGTATACGAGCACTTGAAGAGAGCACTTGCGTTTTCTGTGAATCATCTGGGACCGCACGGACTTCCGGCAGGACTTTATGCGGACTGGAATGACTGTCTGCGTCTGGGCAAAAATGGAGAGTCCTCGTTTGTTGCACTGCAGTTTTATTATGCAATGACGATTTTAAAACAGTTTGCCGCATACAAAGAAGATCAGGCATATATGGATTATCTGGAAGAAGAACAGAAAAAACTTGGAACATTAATTAACAATCTCTGCTGGAATGAGGATCGTTTTATCCGTGGATTTACGGAAGCCGGAGAGGTGATTGGAAAACGCACGGATCCGGAAGCAAATATGTGGCTGAATCCACAGAGCTGGGCTGTGATCAGTGGACTGGCAACAAAGCAGCAGGCAGAACTTTCCATGGAAAATGTAAGAAAGCGGTTAAACACAGAGTATGGAGCGATTCTGATGGATCCACCATATCACCTGCATGCATTTGACGGAGCACTGGCTGTGATTTACAATCCCGGTACAAAAGAAAATGCCGGTATCTTTTCCCAGTCGCAGGGATGGCTGATTCTGGCAGAAGCATTGCTGGGGCATGGGGATCAGGCATTTACCTATTTTATGGAAAATGCACCGTCTGCACAGAACGATCGTGCTGAGATCCGGAAACTGGAGCCATACTGTTATGGACAGTTTACGGAAGGAAAAGACAGCCCGCATTTTGGTCGTTCCCATGTGCACTGGCTGACCGGAACTGCTTCCACTGTAATGGTAGGATGTGTGGAAGGAATCCTTGGCATGCGTCCGGACTTTGGAGGACTTCGTATTGCACCATCCATTCCGGCGGACTGGGATCAGTTTACCATTGAGAAGGATTTCCGGGGAAAACATCTTCATATTGTGGTAGAAAATCCAGAGCATGTACAGAGTGGATGCAAAGCGTTGTACGTGAATGAGGAAAAGATGGAAGACAACTACATTCCGGTAGAAAAAATGACCGATCAGACGAAGGTACGCCTTGTGATGGCATAGAAGGGAGAAGTTATGAAAAACGATATGCAGTTTACAGGAAAAAACGGAGAATTTCAAATCCGTCATATGGTTGAAAAAACACAGCTCAATTTTCCGGTGGCAAATGAAGAGGGAATCAAAAGCAGCGTGACGCAGACCTTCGGCGGCGATTGTAAGCTGGATCAGAACCATTTTCTGCTGGAACCGGTGAGCATCGAAAATCTGCACAATAACAGAAGTACCCGCAATGTCTGGTGTACAATCAACCGGAAGGAACATGTGTCACTGACCGGAGTTTCGGCGCAGGCAGAATATGCACGCTTCCTTGGAAAAGAGGAGGAAGTGACATTCGATGCCGGATTTATGTGGCAGGAGACGAAGCGGGAATTAAAAGAACAGAAAATCGAGGCAGCCGTGCGGATCTTTGCTCCGCTTGGAGTACCGGCAGAACTGATGCAGGTGCGCGTTACCAATAAATCGGATATGGATATGTGTGTGCGCGTGACTTCTGCTATCCCAATTTACGGCAGAAGCGCGGATCCGTACTACCGGACGCGGCGTGATCTGTAAACCGGTATTGTCATTTGATGAACGCGGACATCAGAAAAATCATATGATTTATTTTGAGATGGGCAGTCAGGGAGATGGAACAAAACCGGAATCGTTCTTCCCAACGGTGGAATCGTTTATCGGAGAAACCGGAACATTTCTGGCACCGGATGCGCTTAAAAATAAAGAAAAAGGCTGTCCGGCCGGTTGTACCGTGGATGGAAAAGAAGCAATGGGGGCGATGGCATTTCCGGAGATTACCCTTGCAGCAGGAGCACATGTCGATTATATTCTGCTTGGTGGCATGACAGAGGATCTGAAGCTGGCAGAACAGGCAGCAGAAATGTTTTGCACGACCGAACAGGCAGATGCTGCCTTTGAACAGGCAAAAAATTACTGGAATGGGCTGGTCAATATTTCCTTTGAAACCGGAAACCCCAAAGAAGACAGTTATCTGAAATGGATCTGTTTCCAGCCGGTTCTTCGCAGAATCTACGGATGTTCGTTTTTGCCGTACCATGATTATGGCAGAGGCGGCAGGGGCTGGCGTGATCTGTGGCAGGATTGTCTCTCCCTTCTGATTCTCGACCCGAAGGAAGTTCGCTCCATGATTTTAAACAGCTTTGCGGGTGTCCGTTTTGACGGGACCAATGCGACAATTATCGGGGATAAGCCGGGAGAATTTGTTGCAGACCGCAACAATATTACAAGAGTCTGGATGGATCATGCGTACTGGCCGTTTGTTACCACAAAATTGTATCTGAACCAGACGGGAGATCTGGATATTCTGGATCAGAAAGTGGCGTATTTTAAGGACCCGCAGGCAAAGCGTGGAACTGCCGGGGACGCAGAGTGGACACCGGCATATGGGATGCGCCAGAAAGATGTAAATGGCAATATTTACGAGGGCACGGTTTTAGAACATCTGCTTTTGCAGAATCTGTGCGCTTTCTACGAGGCGGGAGAACATGGAATGATGCGTCTTCGCGGTGCTGACTGGAATGATGCACTGGATATGGCAGCGGAAAAAGGAGAAAGCGTGGCTTTTACCTGTGCGTATATCGGAAATCTCCGTGATTTGGCAGATACCCTTGAAAAATACGAAGCGGCAAGCGGAAAGAAAGAGATTACACTGGCAAAAGAGATGGAAATTCTGATCAGACAGGACCGCACATCGTATGATTCGGCAGAAAAACGGAATGTTGTTTTAAACAATTATGTGAGTCAGTGTGTGCATAATATTTCTGGAGAACAGATTTCTGTGGATATCAGTACTCTGGTGCAGAATCTGCGGGAGCGTGCTGACTGGTATACCGGATTGATCCGTACGCAGGAATGGGTAACGGATGAAAACGGAAATGGCTGGTTTAACGGATATTATGATAATCACGGCAGACCGGTGGAAGGCAAGAGGGATAATCATGTCCGTATGATGCTGACCGGTCAGGTATTTTCTGTTATGGGAAATGTCGCAGATGATGCACAGACCGCTGCGATTATAAAAAGTGCAGACCTGTATCTGTATAAAAAAGAGGTGGGAGGCTACCGGCTGAACACGGATTTTAAGGAAGAAAAATTTGATCTGGGACGAATGTTTGGATTTGCTTATGGCGAAAAAGAAAATGGTGCGGTTTTTTCCCATATGACGGTGATGTATGCAAATGCATTGTATCAGAGAGGTTTTGTAAAGGAAGGATATAGGGCATTGTACACTCTGCTCGAACAGGCCATGAACACACCGGTGAGCCTGATGTATCCGGGAATTCCGGAATATTTTGACGCGGACGGAAAAGGCAAATATCCGTATCTGACCGGGGCAGCCAGCTGGTATATGATGACAATGGTTACACAGATTTTTGGATTCCGCGGAGAATGGGGAGATCTGGTACTAGAACCCAAAATTCTGTTGCGGCAGTTTGACGAAAGTGGCAATTATTCGGCACAGTTCCCATTCCGTGGACAGACATACGCAGTGGTTTACCAGAATCCACAAAAGAAAGAATATGGGGATTACCGGATCACGGAAGTATGGCTGGATGGTCAGCGGTATGCCGGAGAAACAAATACAGGCATCTGCATTCCGTTTGCCGTACTTGAAGGAAAAGAAAACCATACACTTCGGATTGTTCTGGGATAGCAGAATTTTACCATGTGCTTTTGTACTTGGAACTGCGGTATTGTTTTGGGGTCATACCGACAAAGTGCTGGAATGTCTGGATAAAATGACTCTGGGAAGAAAATGATAAATAGTTTGCAATCTGAATGTAGGTAAAATCGGAAAAGCGCAGAAGATTCTGCGCTTTTTCGATTTTTTTTTCGCGGATATAATCACTGATCGACACACCGAGGTTCTGCTTAAACAACCGGGACAGATAGCTGGCAGACAAATTGGTGTAGACCGCAAGATCTTCCACGGTGATTCTTGCACTGATGTGGGCATAGATATAATCAATACACTGTGCAACCGGTTTGGATAATGCGGCATTCTTCTGCAGAAGGCGCATTTTTCCAGTGAAGTCAAGAGCCATCTCATGATGCAGATCTGATATTTCCTGAATGGTGCTGCAGGCATCCATGTGAATAATGTAAAAGTCGCTAAGACGGTAGGCCTGCTCTGTTTCCATGCCGCCGTCAATGCAATACCGTGTGACCAGTGCAACGGTAACAACAAAATGATATTTTAAGTTTGTCAGGGGATTTTTGGAAAGAATTCCCATGCCTTCGGGATTGGTAAACGCTTCTTCCTTTAAATTTTTACTGACTGCTTCGATGTTTCCGTCTTTTACGGCTTCAAAAAAGGAATATTCCTCGGAAAGCGCACGATGATGGATTGCGTATTCGCTGTCTTCGATTTCTTTTTTGCTCCATTGATTTTTCAGCATGACAAGACCTCCTATTTATATCTGTAGATTATGTCATGAATCTGATATATTTGCAAGCATTTTTGTATCAGAACCCATTGGAAAACTCTATAATAAAACCATGCTTAAAGCAGAAAAGAAAAGGAGGAAATTTACTATGAAAAAGAAAGCAGTCAGTGCATTATTATGTGCAGCCATGGTAGCAGGAATGCTTGCAGGTTGCGGAAAAGGAAGTGATTCCGGTACACCGTCAGATACATCCAAGGGGGATGCGTCAAACGCAACAGAAAGTGCTTCATCAAATCTGAAAGATGATGGAAAGGTATTAAATATTTACTGCTGGAACGAGGAGTTCAAGAGCCGTATTACCGCACACTATCCGGATTACAAGGAAGTGGATGCAACACACGGAAAAATCGGAGATGTAGATGTTGTATGGAACATCACACCGAGTGATGACAATGCATATCAGAATAACCTGGATGCAGCACTGTTAAATCAGCAGGATGCTCCGGCAGATGACAAGATTGATATTTTTCTGGTAGAAGCAGACAACGAATTAAAGTATGTAGATACGGATTACACAGCACCGGTAAAAGATCTTGGAATTACCGATGCGGATCTTTCCAAGCAGTACCAGTACACAAAGGATATCGTAACCGATTCCAAGGGAGTGTTAAAAGGAGTTTCATGGCAGGGCTGTCCAGGCGTTCTTTTCTATAACAGAGAGGCTGCAAAGGATGTACTGGGAACCGATGATCCGGATGAAGTACAGAATTATGTATGTGACTGGGATACTTTCAATGATACTGCTGCAAAAATGCAGGCAAAAGGTTACAAGATGATTTCATCTGTAAATGATACATACCGTGTATACTCCAACAATGTCTCAAGCAAGTGGGTAGAAGACGGAAAAGTACAGGTAGATGACAATATCATGAAATGGGTGGACGATTCCAAAAAACTCGTAGATGCAAAAGAGGCAGGAACCTTTGATATGTGGTCCGATGACTGGTCAAAGGGATTTTATCCGGACGGAAAAGTATTCTGCTACTTTGGACCGGCATGGCTTGTAAACTTCTCTATGGCAGCTGATACAGAAGGATCTAT
>OICT01000363.1_pt1 | contig 23456 bp, 15 predicted proteins | sample 1581331 | NCBI WGS metagenome assembly OICT01 (sample SAMEA3882544, study PRJEB24775) | human gut metagenome | biome: human-associated habitat; feature: intestine environment; material: feces | place: Netherlands | collected 2009/2010 | reverse complement strand
CCCGCCGTCACGGTGTGATTGAGTTTCAGCGTCACGCCCGTCACTTCGATCATCCGGTGGTAATAGCGCAGCGTTTCGTAAAACTCCTCTTTGCCGGGGATCTGTTTGGCGATATTAAACTGCCCGCCGATCTCGCTGTGGGCATCAAACAATGTTACCTGATGCCCACGCGCCACCGCGTTAATGGCAAACGCCAGCCCAGCAGGTCCCGCACCGACCACCGCCAGATTTTTTTTCTGCACGGCAGGAAGGATTGGCATTTTGGTTTCGTGGCAGGCGCGAGGATTCACCAGGCACGAGGTGACTTTGCCAACGAAGATCTGATCGAGGCAGGCCTGATTGCAGCCAATGCAGGTGTTGATCTCATCGGCTCGCCCCGATTGCGCTTTTGACAGCAGTTCCGCATCAGCAAGAAACGGTCGTGCCATCGACACCATATCGGCATCGCCGCGCGAGAGAATGTCGTCGGCAACCTGCGGATCGTTAATCCGGTTGGTGGTCACCAGCGGCAGCGAAACGTGGCCTTTCAGTTTGCGCGTGACCCAAGTAAATGCGCCGCGCGGCACGGGCGTGGCAATGGTCGGAATACGTGCTTCATGCCAGCCAATGCCGGTGTTGATAATGGTCGCGCCCGCCGCTTCAATGGCCTGCGCCAGCTCTACCGTTTCGGCAAAAGTCCCGCCGTCTTCGACCAGGTCGAGCATCGACAGTCGGTAGATAATAATGAAGTCGTTGCCGACGCGTTCGCGCACCGCACGCACTACTTCTACGGCAAATCGCATCCGGTTGCGGTAATCGCCGCCCCACTGGTCACTACGCTGATTGGTGCGCAGCGTCAGAAATTCGTTGATCAAATACCCTTCGGACCCCATTACCTCTACACCGTCGTATCCTGCCTCCCGTGCCAGTTGCGCGCAGTGGGCGAAATCGTCGATCAGTTGCAGGATCTCTTCATGGGTGAGTTCGTGAGGAACGAAACGGTTGATGGGGGCCTGCAATGCGGAGGGAGCGACCAGATGCGGTTGGTAGCTGTAGCGCCCGGTATGCAAAATTTGCAGGGCTATTTTGCCGCCTTCCTGATGTACCGCTTCGGTAATGGTGCGATGGTGTGGGATCTGGCTGGCGTCGTTGAGCATTGCGCCACCTTCCATGCCAACGCCTGTTAAATCTGGTGCAATGCCGCCGCTGACAATCAGCGCCACGCCGTGACGGGCGCGTTCGGCATAAAACGCTGCCAGCCGCTCGGCACCGTCCGGGTATTCCTCCAGCCCGGTGTGCATTGAGCCCATCAACACGCGGTTTTTTAACGTGGTAAAACCTAAATCCAGCGGGGCGAACAGCGACGGGTAGCTCATAAAATTGTCCAGTATGTAAAATAATTGTTATGTGGTCGGATGAGTTCTAATTTAGCCGTCGCCGGAGAAAAGGGAAAAGGGGAGTGCGGGGTTTGTGATGGGATTCAAAAAGAATACGCCCGGTGGTAACGCCGGATGCGACGCTTGCCGCGTTTTATCCGGCCTGGGGGATTGCACATGTAGGGCGGATAAGGCGTTCACGCCACATCCGCCAGTGGCACGGTGCAGATGCCGGATGCGACGCTTGTCGCGTTTTATCCGGCCAGGAGGATTGCACATGTAGGGCGGATAAGGCGTTTACGCCGCATCCGCCAGCAGTTGCAAATTATTGCTTACGGAAAAAATCGTTATACAACATATACAAATGCGCGGCACTCCAGGAGAAATTTGGTGCGCCTTGCTGTGCGCCAGTCAGCGGGTTGTAATTCTCCTGAATTGGGCCATCGGCGGTTAATCCTTTGGCGTGACGGAAGAACGTATCCGCCAGTTTCAGGGCATCATCGCGATAACCGTAACGCTCCATCCCTTTCAGACCAAACCAGAACTGATCCACCCATACGCGCCCACGCCAGTAGATATCAGCGCCAAAAGCCGGATTGGTTAACGCCGCCGTTCCCAGCGGGACAAAGGTGTTGAACTCTTTAGGATCTAGCATCACCTTCACCACCGCGTCGGCATTGGCCTGCGTTGCCGCACCGTTAAACAGCGGCGACCAGCCTTCCGGCCCTTTACCGCGCTCAACAATCGGTTTGCCCGCGCAGCCGTTCGCCAGTGGTTTATCTTCAATACGTACGTCATAGTAGAACTGGGTAGTCGGGTCGAACATACAGGTGTTGATGTAGTCCGCGAGCTGCTGTGCCAACTGGCGATAGCGTTTGGCCTCTTCTGGCTTACCGAGGATGGTTGCCATCTCCGCCAGATAATGGTTATCGCTGTACATATAGCTGGCCTGATCCACCGACTCCTGCAATAGCGAGTAGCCCAGCAACGTTCCGTCCTGACTGCGGTTTTCGGCGAATTTCACCGTCCAGTCGCTACGTTTGCCGCCATTAGCGACATATTTATCCAACTGTTCTTTGTCGATAAAACCAAAGACGGCGGCATCATCACGCCCCGATTCCCACGACGCAGCGACCTGTGCCGGAATTTCCAGACTGTCGTACTGGCCTTTCTCCACCACGCGGGCGTAGTTGTTCAGCCCAGACTGCGTCTCTTCTTTGTTGCCTTTCTTCACCGTAAACAGCATCTCGCCGCTCTCAGTGTTGTGGGCTTTGTCGCGGGTCGCGCCATATTCCGGCACGCCGTTGCCGTTGTGATCGCGGTTACGTAACCACCAGTCGTGATAGGCCACCAGTTTCGGGTACATCTCTGCCAACCAGGCTTTATCCTGGGTGACGTTGTACACTTCCATCACCGACCAGGCGGCAAGGCTGGGTTTGGTATTACGTTCGTTCCAGTTGCCGCCATCGCCACCACGCTCGGGGCTAAGGTTCCACGCTATCAGGTCGGGGACAAAGCCCACATCCTGCGGACGCACGCTATCGCCAGGCTGGATCTGCCAGGAGAAGACCGCGCGGATATTCTCTTTGGCGATGTCCGGATTGAAATGCGCCATCGCAAACGCCTGCTTCCAGGTATCCCACGGCCAGGTCTGATTGCCGGAGAACCAGCGCCCGGTCACCGACGGTGTAACGGTGTTAAATTTCACCGCACCGCCCGGTGAGCGCCAGTTACCGTTGAGCGTTTCGATCGCTTTCACCGCGACGCGCGTCTGTTCCGGCGTCGCATCCGGATTGGTTAACCCTTTCTTCAGGTATTCTTCCCAGCGTTGCTGCGAGGCGGTGAGATAAAACGCCGGACGCGCCAGAATATCGCGGATCTGCATTTGCTCTTTGCTAACTTCCTGAGCGGTCAGCAGATGGGAATAGGTGGTGTAGAGCGTGGTCGAACCGTTGATATGCGCCTTACTGGTAAAGCGATTACCGTTGATTTCAGTCTGCACCGGCAGGGATTTATGCACCTGATATTCCGATTCGCCGGAGGTCAGCAGATCCCAGGTGGCGCGCACTTTGCCAAAGGTGACTTTCAGGCCATCACGGGTGGCGCTGATTTTGCGCTGATAGTCAGGGTATTCGCCAGCAATGGTTTTATCGGAAAGCGGTTTCCCTTCTTTCGCTTCCAGTTTTTCCAGCAGTTCGCCGTCCCACACCAGATCCAGCGGTTTATTGCTGGTGATTTTGGTTTCCAGTAGTGACGTGCGCGGCGTGGCGAAGCGCAGAGTCATTTCGACTTGCACATCTTTTGCTGTCAGTTTTTGCACCAGCGCACCGGGAATACTGTATGCCTCCAGCGTAAAGTCGACTTTCTTGCCGTCCTGCCAGACGGTCAGGCGGTCGAAATTGCTGGCCATAAAGTTGATGTACTCTTCCGTCAGCAGCGCAACGCCCGGAAAGCCGCCCATGGTGTTAGGGCCGTCTGGCAACAGATGACCATGCCAGGCTCCGAGATCGAAAAACGGATTAAAACGCTGGTGATCGTCGTAATCGTAATCCTTCATGTACTGCGGCGCGCCAGTACGGTTAATCACGTTTTTATAATTGTCGGCGTTAGCGGCATGGGCGGAAAAACTTATCAGCAGAGCGCAGGTTACTGGCGTTAAAATAGTTTTTATTTTCATGAAATTACAGTCCTTATTACCAGTAGAAATATTGCATCAGGAAGATTTGGTCGCTGGGATCGTGAGAGGCATTTTTCATGTAGAAGCGGCTATCAAAAGCCGTGGCGAAACGTCCGCCGCCGTATTCGTACCAGATACCAAACTGCATGAAAGAGGTGGTTTCATCGTCAGCGTGGTCAGGGCGATGTTTGGCGTAGGTGTAAGCGGTGGAGAGATAAACGCCCTTTAACGCTTCATACATGGCGCTCACCATCATCCCACTTTCACTTCCCGGTACGTCCAGCCCGTCGGCGCGTCCGGTATGGTGCCAGGCGCGAGCGGCAAAGTTAGGAGTTAGCAGGCCCGTGAGATAGAGCTGTCCTGTGCCGTCGGTGATTTCCAGACCGTTCATCCAGGTGATGCCTTCGGCAAGGTCATACTGGATGTAACCGTTCATCATTGCCGGATAGGTGTATTTGTCGTCATAGCGATCGTACTTGCCAAAATGTAGCCAGGCTTTGCTTTCGTCATGATGTCCGGCAGGTGTGGCGGTGACGCTATAACGAAAGTTGCCGCTTAAGTTCTGCACCTTCAGCGCGGTCATAATGTCGCGGGTATTGGGAATGACGTAGCCCAGATCGGGGGTGAAGTCGCCCCACCATTGCAGGTCATCCAGCGAGGAATCCTGACGCAGACTGAGCATGATTTCGGTGCCATCATTGGTACGATAACCGCCATAGAAACGGTTAATTCCGCCCTCGAAACCACCCCAGCTATGGTCTGGCACCCAGGCATTGCCGTCGTGGTCGGCCTGCACGGTCCAGCCTTCGCCGTAAATCAGGCCGAACCAGGAGCCGTACTTCATCTCCAGGCCACCTTCAATATAGGTACCGTCGCTGTATTTATGTTTATTCTCACCCTCTAAATCCATATATCCACCAACCCCTAATTCGCCGTAAAAACGAAATGAAGGAGAAGATGTCGAGGTAATTGCAGGTGTTTTTGTGTCGTCATGTTCTGCCGGACGTGCTTCTTCTCCTGCCGCAGAAAAGGCGTAGCAAAACGGCAGAGCAAGTAATGCTCTGCATGGTGCAGTGATTAATTTCATTGTGTTAATCCATGAGCTAAAGAAAAAGTACAGCCTTTTATCGTTGTAATTATAAAAATATAAAGGCAGAAACTATTTTCCCTCTCCTCATCCAGGAAGAGGGAAAATGCCTGCTCATTTTTTATTATTCTGCTTAATCAACATTGCTGGCTGGCGTCGCTTCAATATGGCGCTCTTCAGCCGTTAATCCCTTTATATATTTACTGTATTTCCACCACGCAAAGCCGAGGAAGATAACAATACCGCCGACGTTATAAAAAATGATGGTCAGAATATTCGCGCCAGTCGGGAATGTCGAAGCGACAAACCCTACGGCAAATATCGCAATCAGCATTGAAACAACGATAATACCGGTGCGGCGGGAGCCCATACGGAAATCGCGTGGCAGGTGATCTAATTTGGCGCGTAAATTCAGGTAAGCCAGCATGATGAATAACGGCGGAAGCATGGACGCTGCGGCGGTCATATTAATAATAGTATTCATCAGATCCTGCAAGGTATTGGAACCGAGCATCGGGATAATCATCAGCGGGATGACGATCAGGAACTGGATCCACGCTGCGCGCGCCGGAACGCCGTTTTCGTTCAGTTCGACGGTTTTCTTACCAAAGATGCCTTCCGGGATTTCGGAGAAGAAAATTTTCACCGGCGTTGCGGTCCACATCAGCAGGGAACCGAACATCGCGGTAAAGGACACCAGACCGACAAAGCGATTCATCAACGCTTCCGGTAGACCAAAATACGCCGCCATGCCGTGGAATACCTGCACCGATCCGCCGGTAAATTTCAACTCTTTGCTGCTGACGAAGACGTTAATCAGCACCGAGGAGACGGAATACAGTACGCCGATAAAAATCCCGGCGAGGATGATCACTTTAACGAACGATTTCGAACCGCCTTTGACGTCGTTAACGTACACAGCGACGGACTCCGCGCCACCTGCGGCCATAAAGATCCAGGTGGTAACGCCGAGGAACGCCCAGTTGAAGTTCGGGATCATCGCGTCAACGGTGATGGGGTCAGCAGGCTGTACGCCGCCAACCAGCGCCGTACCTGCCAGTAAAATGTAGGAGAGCGTTAACAGCAGCATCAGCGTTGAAGTGACGGAGGTAATTGGCCCCAACATTTTCGCCCCGTTGGTGGAAACCCAGGTGGAGAAGGCGAACAGCACCATACTGATAATGGTGGTGGCAACCGGCGTCATAATATATTCGTAGCCGAGGAAGGCATACGAAGCATAAGCAATAACGCGCGGCAACAGTGAGGTGAAAAAGAACAGGTTTACGAACCAGTAGGTATAGGCAGTAATAAATGCCCAACGTCCGCCCAGCGAACTTTTTACCCACGCGTAGACACCGGCTTCTGAGTTTTTATTTAACGAAACAAATTCTGCGATGATCAGACAGAAGGGAATAAAATAAAAAATCGTCGCGAGGAAAAACATCGGTGCCGAGGCCAGTCCAAGCTCAATATTATTATTGATAACGTTGTTAAAGCTGTAAACGGCGGCAAAAGTCAGCGAGAGCAAGCCGAATTTGCCGATTGTATTACGTTTGGTATCAGACATAACACATCTCCGAAAATGTGTAGGGTAGCGGTGGCGGCAAACTCCTTTTGCCGCCGTAGTTGTTATTTGTTATGGAAATAACCATCTTCGATGGTGACTTTGAGAACCACTTTTTTGACCGCGTTATTGCAGATAAACCGATACGCTTCATGGATATCGCAAATAACGATTTGCCCTTCGTGGACCTCAACGGTTTCTCCGCAGCCTTTTAAATATTCACGGTCAGTTTCATCACGATAATATTCCACTACCTGTAATGTCTCTTTCGGCGCATATTCAATTTTTTGCTGCCCTTGCAGGTAGTAATGCACTTCAAAATAGCGTCGATGCCCGGTAAATAGCGCATCGGTCGCGGAGTCTGTCTCCACGCGGTAAGTCAATGAGTCACCGATGGAGTGGGCGACGCCAGGCTGAATGTTGTCGATATTTTCAATCGCTTCAACGCAGCGTTGCCACTTCTTGCCAGAGGCGTAAATCTGGCGGAACTGTTCTAAGTTATCGATGATCCTCATTGCTTATTCTCGCTGTGCAAATTCGTGGAAAAGAACCCTGCGCCGAACTCATACGACGCCAGGCTTTGCGCGGTAGCTTCTCCGCCAGAAACCGGCAGCAACGTAAAGCCGTAGCTGAAGTCACGGAACCAGACGCGCCAGGAGTCCAGCACCTCGCTGCCCCAGGAGTTGGAGCCGAGGCCAAGCAGCTGGTGATCGAGGTTCAGGGTGATGTCATCACTGCGCTGCAGCTCGTTACAGTGCTGGGCAGCGTGGATGTTTTCCTGGGTATAGTGCCAGGCGCTGAAGTTAATTGGGCGCTGCGGAACCACCAGCAGACCGTTACCGTGGCGGTTAGTCAGTGCCGTCCAGCGGACATGCTGACGGTTACCGTTGTTCTGCGGGAAGGGATAGTTCTCGAACATGGCATCGACGGTGCTGCTCCAGATATCGATGATGTTAGCCTGCTGGCTGTCGGCGTAGTTTTCGCCCGGTCCACGACCGTAATACGCCACCTGATCGTATTCGCCGTTAATTCCCATGGTGAAACCGATGCACGGAATGATGTGCGGATAGTCGCCGTAACGCTCGCCGGAAAGCGCCACGTTAACCTGGCCATCGGCAGCGATGCGCCAGATGTAGGTGCAGCGCATCCCGAAGTCAAACACCGGCGGGGCAATAACTGTGCGGCTGATGATCAACACTTCACCATCGCTCTGTTCTACGGCAAAGTCGCGCAGATGTTCCTGCATGATCTGCAAATGATTCGGTTGCCACAGCCCTTCGTACTCCTGCTTGTGGTTGTCGATCATCGGCTTGAAGAAGTTGATCTTTGGCTCGCGAGTCAGCAGCGATTCGCCATTCACCTGCCAGGATGTCGGTTTGCCACTCATTTTTGAGAAGGTGATCGCGAAGTTGTAGCCGCGAACGGTGCAGCTCAAACGATCGTCTTCCAGCGTCAGCGGACGCGCATTATTTGGTGCGAAAGGCACTGGCTGCGCGGTGTTTTCCTTCAGCGGGAACTGATAAGTGGCGATAGAATGCCCGGCTTCGCTGTAGCGGGTGCGGGAATCTTTGGTCACCGTAATGTTGAGGAACGCTTCGCGGGCGTCCAGCTGCGGCAGCGTGATCTGCAAGGGGGCTTCGCTGTTCGGCGCAACGTCGCGCAGTTTAATCTGCTGCGTCGCGAGCGTTTCACCTTCGACGCGCACCTCTGCGTGCAGGGTGTAGTCATCAAGCGTGGTAAACCACAGTTTATTTTCGACTTTCAGCTCGCCGCGAGTCAGATCCAGCGCGTGGATTTTTACCGGCGCGATAACCTGTTTGTACTCTTTCAGGCCCGGTCCCGGCGTCTGATCGGAATAGATCAAACCATCAAGACAGAAGTTATAGTTGTTGGGATAGTCGCCGTAGTCGCCGCCGAATTTATACCAGACGTTGCCGTTGTCATCCTGCGCCTGGATCCCGTGGTCGCACCACTCCCAAACATAATGTCCCTGAATACAATCGTGCTTATAGAAGACGTTCTGGTACTCCGTCAGCCCGCCTGGTCCGTTCCCCATCGCATGAGCATATTCACAGATGATGCGCGGCTTCGGATGCGGGTATTCACCAAACTCATTCATCAGCGGCACGCGGGTGTACATGGTGGAAATAATATCGACCACTTCAGCATCGCGATCTTCTTCGTAATGCACCAGTCGCGTGTCATCCAGCGCCTTCGCTGCGTGGTACATCGCGCGGATGTTACAGCCATAGCCGGATTCATTGCCCAGCGACCAGATGATGATCGACGGATGGTTTTTCTGCGCGTGAATATGGCGAACAATGCGCTCGACGTAGACTTTTTCCCACTGCGGATCGTCGGTAATACGGCTGATATCGCCGACATTAGCAAAGCCGTGCGATTCGACGTCGGTTTCCGCCATCACAAACAAGCCGTAGATATCACACAGTTCGTAAAAACGCGGATCGTTCGGGTAGTGAGCGGTACGCACGGAGTTGATATTGTGCTGCTTCATCAACTGGAGATCTTTCTCGACGCGATCCATTCCAACGGCGCGGCCTTTGCGATGATCGTTGTCGTGACGGTTGACGCCGTGCAGCATCACATAACGGTTATTGATCCAGAACAGACCGTCGCGCACTTTGATATCACGGAAGCCAACGCGTTGTGGCACCACTTCCAGAACGTTGCCGTTGGCGTCTTTCAGCGTCATGACCAGATGGTAAAGATAAGGGGATTCTGCTGACCATTGCTGCGGTTGTTCGACAGTAAAAGCAAAGCTGGCGCTGGTCAGTTTTTCAATTGCCAAATGATCAATGGCGCTGCTGTGCACCACGCGTTCGCCATCAAACAGGGTATATTCCAGCGTCGTGACGACAGGGGAGGCGGCGAGATTTTCCAGCACCACTTCGCAGGAAAGCGTGGCATCGCAATAGGCTTCGTCAAAGTCGGTACGCACAGTGAAATCGTTAATATGCGTTAGGTGTTTTCCGACCAGATAAACATCGCGGAAGATCCCCGCTGACCACCACATATCCTGGTCTTCCACGTAGGTAGAGTCCGCCCACTGCATCACGCGCACACACAACAGGTTGTCGCCGGTTTTAACCATCGCGCTGATGTCAAACTCTGCGGTCAGGCGACTGCCCTTGCTGAAACCCACATACTGACCGTTAACATAGACTTCAAAATAGGTTTCGACGCCGTCAAATTTAATCAGCGTCTGTTTACCCTGCCAGCCGTCGCTGAGGGTGAAAATACGTTGATAGGCACCGGTTGGGTTATCGCTGGGGACAAACGGCACATCGATGGGGAACGGAAAACCTTCGTCGGTATATTGCAGTTTGCCGTGACCTTCCATTTGCCACATGGCGGGGACGGTAATATGCCCCCAGTCAGCCATTAACTCAGAGGTGAAGGCTTCTGGTACTTGCAGCGGATGGTCAAAAAAGTGGAAATTCCACTGACCGCTTAAGGGCAGAAACAGGCTGCTGGTTTCGCGGGCAAAGGTACGCGCTTGCGCAACAGAATCATATGAAAAAAAGTACGCACGCGGCGCAAGTCGGTTTTCGTGGGTGAGCTGAATGTTTTCCCAGCGATTCATAGGGCCTCCCGGTAGAGAGAAATCGGAACCATTCATGGTGATGGTAGTTTGTGTAATTGTTGGGGAGTTTAGTAAAATTTTTACTAAAAAGTAGCAGGTAAATGCATTTACTTTAACTGGATCACGAAAATAAACGGCAGCACTGTCCGGCAAAAACGATTGCCGGACAGTGTGTAAGGGGATTTAACGGGTCGTGCCGCGCAGTTTTAATTTGCTGGGAACGAAGACTAACAGCGGCAGCGCGCGACCATCGCGGGCTTTTTCATACACCAGGTTAACGCCCTGACTTCCCATCATCTCGGAATGGATGCGCACGGTGGAGAGCGGCGGAAAGGTAAATCGCGCGGTGGGGATATCGTTAACGCTGATAAGCGAAATATCCTGTGGGATGTTCAGGCCTCGTTCATGAATTGCCCGCAGTACGCCGATAGCAATGGAATCGGAAGCAACAAACAGTGCCTTCGGATAGTCTTCCCGCGCCAGCATTTGTTTTGCCAGTTCATAACCCGACGAACTGGAAAAACCGCCGCGCCAGATATCCTCTTCGCGTACCACTTGTTTCAGTCGGCCATATTCCGCAAAGGCGACCTCACGAATATCCGCCTTGCCAGGCTCATCTTCACCGCCAATAAAACCAATACGATTAACGCCCTGGTTGATATAGAAGTCGATGATTTCTTTACTGATGCGTGCCAGATCGATATCCACCGCATCGTAACCGCTGCCGGGTTCGTGAAAGTCGATAAAACAGATATTGTCGGTCAACGCACAGGCGGCGGCGCGCAGGGCGGGCGTGGGTTTGCCGACAATTAAAATACCGGTGACGTTTTTAATGTCTGGTAATCCGCTGTGTTCATAACAGTTGGTGAGCTCAATGCCCAGCTTTTCGCACTGAGTTTCAATGCCGTGGCGGATCGCCAGATAGTAAGGATCGTTGATCTCCAGCTCCTGTTGGTAGCTGTAGATAGCCAGAATATGGTGTTGGTTGACTGCACCTGTCTGGAGTTTACGGGCACTACTGGTCTTGTACTCCAGCTTTTCGGCGATCTCGAGAATGCGATGTTTCGTCTCTTCTTTCACATTCAATGTCGGATCGTCATTTAAGACCCTGGATACTGTCGCCAGGGATACGCCAGCTTCGATTGCGATGTCTTTTAGTGTTGCCATGTTTACCTTTTTTACTTTCCCTGATGTGCGCCCCCATTGTAGAGGAAGTGCTTATCGGGTCACCTGTTTTCAGTAAATAAAGCGCGTTTCTTTGACGCTGTAACGGTAACACAGCGGCTCACGAATGTGATCACGCCTGCATTCTCCATTTTTAGCCTACAGGATTGAGAAAAACTTTTGCTATAGTTTAGTAAAATTTTACCCGAAGGGAGGAAACAATGGAAACCGTGGCTTACGCTGATTTTGCACGTCTGGAAATGCGCGTCGGAAAGATTGTGGAAGTGAAACGCCATGAAAACGCCGACAAGCTGTACATCGTACAGGTTGATGTGGGGGAAAAAACACTGCAAACCGTGACCAGCCTGGTGCCGTACTACAGCGAAGAAGAGCTGATGGGGAAAACGGTGGTGGTCTTATGCAATCTGCAAAAAGCGAAAATGCGTGGTGAAACGTCGGAATGCATGCTGTTGTGTGCGGAAACCGATGACGGCAGTGAAAGCGTGTTGTTAACGCCGGAGCGGATGATGCCTGCGGGCGTACGCGTCGTATAAAAAGATCGGATGGCGACGTCGTATCGCCATCCGATTTGATATTACGCTTCTTCGACACTTACTCGCATGGCCGCCAGCGCCTTACGCGCCGCTTTGATCACCAGTTCACACTGTTCAATGGTCAGTGTCAGTGGCGGTTCAATGCGGATCGTTTTGGCGTTATTGAGCGTTCCGGCCACCAGTACGCGCTGGCGGAACATCTCGCTGGCAAAGTTATAGCCGATTTCGTTATCAACAAACTCAATTGCCATCAACATCCCTTTACCACGCGCTTCCTGTACCAGATCGGGATATTCCCGCGCCAGTTGACGGAAACCGTCCAGCAACATATCGCCTTTTTGCTCAGCCTGAGCCGGTAAGTTCTGCTCCAGCAACACATTGATGGTCGCCAGCGCCGCCGCACAGGCCAGCGGGTTGCCGCCAAAGGTGGTGGTATGCAGGAATGGGTTGTCGAACAGAACTGAAAACACCTCTTCAGTGGCGATGGTCGCGCCTAGCGCTTTGGCAAGGCAGAGGATATCCGGCTGTACGTTCTCATGCTCGCAGGCGAACATCTTGCCCGTGCGCCCCATGCCCGTTTGTACTTCATCGAGGATCATCAGTGCGCCGAACTCATCGCATAGCTTACGTACGGCGGTGAGATAGCCCGGCGGCGGCAGAATTACGCCACCTTCACCCTGAATCGGTTCGAGGATCACCGCAGCCACATCATCACCGGTTTTTTTGCACTCGTTAAGAGCCGTGCGCATGGCTTCGATATTGCCAAACGGCACATGACGGAAGCCCGGCAGCAGTGGCATAAACGGTTTGCGGAAGGTCGATTTCGCCGTGGCCGACAGCGCGCCAAGTGATTTACCGTGGAACGCGCCGCTGGTGGCAATAAAAGTAAACTTGCCGCGCGGTGACTGGTAAGCTTTCGCCAGCTTCAGCGCTGCTTCAACGGACTCGGTGCCGCTATTACAGAAGAAGCTGTATTTCAGTTTACCGGGCGTTAGCGCAGCAAGGGTTTTCGCCAACATCGCCCGTAACGGATCGAGCAGCTCCTGGCTGTGCAGCGGTTGTTTCGCAAGTTGATTCTGTACGGCGGAAACCACAACTGGATTACGGTGCCCCACGTTGAAAATTCCAAAACCTCCCAGGCAGTCGATAAACTCCTGTCCCTGGGTGTCGACAAGCGTATTTAAACCTCCCGCTTGCCACTCTACGGCTCCGTAATCCCCGCCGGCGGTAACAGATTTGCGATACTCTAAAAACCCCGGATTGACATGCTCTTTGAAGTATTCAATCACCTCTCGGTTAAGTGCTTTCATCTCCTCATGATCCAGCGTTCGCTTCTCAATGAGATTCAGGGCGTGGGCGCTGCACGCTAAAGCCGATGCGCTCGAAGGTAACCTGTTCAAAATATGCTCCGGAGGCTCGCGTATCACATGATACCGATTTAAGTATTGCAGGGATTGCGCCACTCCGGCTGCGATCGCGAAAATCGGGATAAACACAAATTCGGTTATCATTTGTGCAATATTTAATGCTATCTGTTAACATTTGTTGTTATTTTGCACGGTTTTTGTCGGGTATGGATTTGATGATTGCTGCGCAAATGCACGTTTTCAGGGCAATAATTGCCTGATTTTTGGGCAAGATAATTAACGTTTTCGTATAGTAACAGAGTGAAAGTATTTTAAATCAAAGAATTAGATTTGTGCTTTAATCGCAAATTGCGATCTAAATCAAATTAATCGGTTAAAGATAACCGCAGCGGGGCCGACATAAACTCTGACAAGAAGTTAACAACCATATAACCTGCACAGGACGCGAACATGTCTTCCCATCCGTATGTCACCCAGCAAAATACCCCGCTGGCGGACGATACCACTCTGATGTCCACTACCGATCTGCAAAGCTATATCACTCATGCTAATGACACTTTTGTGCAGGTGAGCGGCTTTACCTTGCAAGAGTTACAAGGGCAGCCGCACAACATGGTGCGTCACCCGGATATGCCAAAAGCGGCGTTTGCGGATATGTGGTTCACCCTGAAAAAAGGGGAGCCCTGGAGCGGCATCGTGAAAAATCGCCGCAAAAATGGCGACCATTATTGGGTGCGGGCCAATGCGGTACCGATGGTGCGCGAGGGAAAAATCAGTGGCTATATGTCGATTCGTACCCGGGCGACGGATGAAGAGATTGCGGCGGTGGAGCCGCTGTACAAAGCGCTGAACGCCGGACGTACCAGTAAGCGTATTCATAAAGGCCTGGTGGTGCGTAAAGGCTGGCTGGGTAAACTGCCTTCATTACCGCTTCGCTGGCGGGCGCGTGGAGTGATGACCCTGATGTTTATCTTGCTGGCGGCCATGCTTTGGTTTGTTGCTGCCCCGGTGGTGACGTATTTCCTCTGTGTGTTAGTGGTATTGTTGGCAAGCACTTGTTTTGAATGGCAGATTGTGCGCCCGATAGAAAATGTCGCCCGTCAGGCACTGAAGGTGGCGACCGGAGAGCGTAATAGTGTTGAGCACCTGAATCGCAGCGATGAGCTGGGGCTGACATTACGCGCGGTAGGGCAGCTTGGCCTGATGTGCCGTTGGCTAATTAACGATGTCTCAAGCCAGGTGTCCAGTGTCAGAAATGGCAGTGAGACGCTGGCGAAAGGCACCGATGAACTGAACGAACATACCCAGCAGACAGTTGATAACGTTCAGCAAACAGTGGCGACCATGAACCAAATGGCGGCGTCGGTGAAACAGAACTCTGCCACGGCGTCGGCTGCCGATAAACTTTCTATCACCGCCAGTAATGCGGCAGTGCAGGGTGGGGAGGCGATGACCACGGTGATCAAGACAATGGACGATATCGCCGACAGTACCCAGCGCATTGGCACCATTACTTCGCTGATTAACGATATTGCGTTTCAGACCAATATTCTGGCCCTGAATGCGGCGGTGGAAGCGGCGCGTGCCGGCGAACAGGGCAAAGGTTTTGCAGTGGTGGCAGGGGAAGTGCGTCATTTAGCCAGCCGCAGCGCTAATGCTGCCAACGATATTCGCAAGCTGATTGATGCCAGTGCTGATAAGGTGCAATCCGGTTCGCAGCAGGTACACGCCGCCGGACGGACGATGGAAGATATTGTGGCACAGGTGAAAAACGTCACCCAGTTGATCGCCCAGATTAGCCATTCAACGCTGGAACAGGCCGATGGGCTTTCCAGCCTGACCCGTGCAGTGGATGAGCTTAACCTGATCACCCAGAAAAATGCCGAGCTGGTGGAAGAGAGTGCGCAGGTGTCGGCGATGGTGAAACACCGCGCCAGCCGACTGGAAGACGCGGTGACGGTGCTGCATTAATCGGTATGCCGGATCCGGCGGTTGGAGCACAATGCCTGATGCGATGCTGGCGCATCTTATCAGGCCTGCGGGGTGTGTAGCGGGTGTAGGCCGGATAAGGCGCGTCAAGCGTCGCATCCGGCAATTGCACCGCGCCACTGGCGGATGCGGCGATTAATCCAGTTGCGTAATATCAAAAGCGGCGCGGTCGATCACCGCAATGATCTTTTTTATTTGTGCATCACTGATATCGCTCTGGTTGACGCGTAAATCCAGCACCGCTTTAAAATTATCCAGCGCCCGCTTCATTTGCGGGTTCTGGCGCAGCGCCGCGCCAACGCAACGCGCTTTGATGCGTTCTTCAATCATCTCCACCTGTTCGCGGTTTTCTTCCAGCCACTGCGCGCCTTGTTCGGTCAGCGCAATCTGCTTCTTACCACCTTCCTCTTCGCGGATGGTAATCAGCGACTGCTCCTGCAGAAAATCCAGCGTTGGGTAGATGACGCCCGGGCTTGGGGTGTAATTCCCCTGGGTTAGGTTCTCAATCGCTTTAATCAATTCGTAACCGTGGCTGTCATCGCGCGAGAGAATATCCAGAATCACCAGACGCAATTCACCGTGACCAAAGAAACGTTGCCGACGACCGCCGCCGCGACCGTGGCGACCACCGCAGCATTGACCGTGTTCATGCTGGTGACCGTGTCCGCAGTGCTCGTGTTCTGACTTCTCACCTTTGCAGCAGCCCTCATGGCGTGGCTGGCCTTCATGTTTACAACACCCTTCGTGATGATGGCTCATATCAGCCTCCTTTTGCTTGATTAGATATATCTAATTTATATCTGATGTGAGCATTACTGCAAGTACAAAAATGATTTTTAAACGTGGAAGCACCTCACATCCAGGCCGGATAAGACGTTCACGCCGCATCCGGCAGCATTGCTATGGCACTGAATGCCTTCACATACTTCAGATATATCAGTTCTACAAATCGCTTGCATTTATCATGATTAACAATCATTATCATTTACGAAAATTATTTAGATATATCTGATTACTATCACGAAGGCGATAACAATGAATAACTCCCCCCGCTACCCGCAGCGCGTTCGCAATGATCTGCGCTTCCGTGAACTGACTGTGTTACGCGTTGAGCGCATCAGCGCCGGTTTTCAGCGCATTGTCCTCGGCGGCGAGGCGCTGGACGGTTTTACATCGCGCGGCTTTGACGATCACAGCAAACTCTTCTTTCCTCAACCTGACGCTCACTTTGTGCCGCCAACGGTAACGGAAGAGGGCATCGTCTGGCCGGAAGGACCACGCCCACCGTCGCGTGACTATACGCCGCTGTATGACGAACTACGCCATGAACTGGCGATCGATTTCTTTATTCACGACGGTGGGGTCGCCAGCGGCTGGGCGATGCAGGCGCAACCGGGCGATAAACTTACGGTGGCAGGTCCGCGCGGTTCGCTGGTGGTGCCGGAAGATTACGCGTATCAGCTGTATGTCTGCGATGAATCCGGAATGCCCGCACTGCGCCGCCGCCTGGAAACGTTGAGCAAACTTGCCGTTAAACCGCAAGTTAGTGCGCTGGTTAGCGTGCGGGATAACGCCTGTCAGGATTATCTCGCGCACCTTGATGGTTTTAATATCGAATGGCTGGCACATGATGAGCAGGCGGTAGATGCGCGTCTGGCGCAGATGCAAATCCCTGCCGATGATTACTTCATCTGGATAACCGGCGAAGGTAAAGTCGTTAAGAATTTAAGCCGCCGCTTTGAAGCGGAACAGTATGACCCACAGCGGGTACGTGCAGCGGCTTACTGGCACGCAAAGTAACTGATATATAAAAAGAAAAAGGCTGACGATTTCTCGTCAGCCTTTGCTATATCTGGTGGCCCCTGCTGGACTTGAACCAGCGACCAAGCGATTATGAGTCGCCTGCTCTAACCACTGAGCTAAGGGGCCATGGTAGCGGATTATAAAGTAACTCCGTGTCGCAATCCAGCCATTACCGTGCGCCTGCTGTTTTTATAAACAATGTATTTTCAATCCGTTATACTTTTCCTGGTGATGTTAGAAAGGAGTAAATATGGTTGAGGATATTTTGGCTCCAGGGTTACGGGTCGTGTTTTGCGGTATCAACCCTGGGCTTTCATCCGCTGGGACTGGTTTTCCCTTTGCTCATCCAGCAAATCGCTTCTGGAAGGTGATATATCAGGCCGGGTTTACCGACCGTCAGTTGAAGCCGCAGGAGGCACAGCATCTGCTGGATTATCGTTGTGGCGTCACCAAACTGGTAGACCGTCCAACGGTGCAAGCCAATGAAGTTTCAAAGCAGGAGCTGCACGCAGGTGGGCGTAAGCTGATTGAAAAAATTGAAGATTATCAGCCGCAGGCGTTGGCGATTCTGGGCAAACAAGCATATGAACAGGGATTCAGCCAGCGCGGTGCACAGTGGGGGAAACAAACGCTCACCATTGGTTCGACGCAGATTTGGGTGCTGCCAAATCCCAGCGGTTTAAGTCGCGTTTCACTAGAGAAACTGGTTGAAGCGTATCGCGAGCTGGACCAGGCGCTGGTAGTGCGTGGGCGATAAAAAACGCCACCGAAAAGGTGGCGTTTGTGCAAAGGGACTAGTGCCGGGTGCGGCGTAACGCCTGATCCGGCCTACCGATTAATCGTCCAGGAAGCTACGCAACACTTCAGAACGGCTCGGGTGACGCAGTTTGCGCAGCGCCTTCGCTTCGATCTGACGGATACGTTCGCGGGTAACGTCGAACTGTTTACCCACTTCTTCCAGCGTGTGGTCGGTGTTCATATCGATACCGAAACGCATACGCAGAACTTTCGCTTCACGCGCGGTCAGGCCAGCCAGCACGTCGTGCGTTGCCGCACGCAGGCTTTCGGTGGTCGCAGAATCCAGCGGCAGCTCGAGGGTGGTATCCTCGATGAAATCCCCCAGATGCGAATCTTCATCATCACCGATCGGCGTTTCCATGGAGATTGGCTCTTTGGCGATCTTCAGCACTTTGCGGATCTTGTCTTCCGGCATCAGCATACGTTCAGCCAGTTCTTCCGGCGTCGGTTCACGGCCCATCTCTTGCAGCATCTGGCGAGAAATACGGTTGAGTTTGTTGATAGTCTCAATCATATGCACCGGAATACGGATGGTGCGCGCCTGATCCGCGATAGAACGGGTGATCGCCTGACGGATCCACCAGGTTGCGTAGGTGGAGAACTTGTAACCACGGCGGTATTCGAATTTATCAACCGCTTTCATCAGACCGATGTTGCCTTCCTGAATCAGGTCAAGGAACTGCAAGCCACGGTTGGTGTATTTCTTGGCGATAGAAATAACCAGACGTAAGTTCGCTTCAACCATCTCTTTCTTCGCACGGCGGGCTTTCGCTTCACCGATGGACATACGACGGTTGATATCTTTAACCTGCTCGATGGTCAGGCCGGTTTCTTCTTCAATCTGCTGCAGTTTCTGCAGGGCGCGATGCACTTCTTCAGAGACATCGTGCAGTTTTTCCGACCACGGCTTGTTCATCGCAATTGCCGCGTTGAACCAGGTATCGCTGGTTTCGTTGCCGGTAAACAGGGTAATGAAGTTTTTCTTCGGCATTTTGCACTGCTCAACGCAGAGCTTCATGATCAGACGTTCTTGCGTACGAACGCGGTCCATCATGACGCGCATGCTGTTGACCAGGTAGTCAAACTGCTTCGGCACCAGGCGGAACTGTTTGAATACTTCAGACAGTTTCAGGATCTCTTCCTGAGCGGCAGCGTGACTGCGACCTTTCGCTTTGATGGTGTCACGCGTTACAACGTACTGAGCGCGTAGTTCCGCAAATTTTTCGCGAGCCAGTTCCGGGTCGATGCTGTTGTCATCATCGGCGCTGTCGTCATCGCCATCTTCTTCGTCTTCATCTTCGTCATCGTCCAGATCTTCCTGGGAAAGCTCAGAACCGACGTGAGTGGCGGTAGGTGCCAGATCTTCTTCTGCGTTCGGGTCAACAAAGCCGGTGATCAGATCGGACAGACGCGCTTCTTCTGCTTCAACACGATCGTACTGTTCCAGCAGATAGGTGATCGCTTCCGGATATTCAGCAACGGAGCATTGAACCTGGTTGATCCCGTCTTCAATACGCTTAGCGATGTCAATTTCGCCTTCGCGGGTCAACAGTTCAACGGTGCCCATTTCACGCATGTACATGCGTACCGGGTCAGTCGTGCGCCCGATTTCAGATTCCACGCTGGAAAGCACCTGCGCGGCGGCTTCGGCAGCATCTTCGTCCGCGGTGTTTTCAGCCAGCATCAGATCATCGGCATCCGGTGCTTCTTCCATCACCTGAATGCCCATGTCGTTGATCATTTGGATGATGTCTTCGATCTGATCTGAATCGACGATATCTTCCGGCAGATGGTCATTGACCTCGGCATAGGTCAGATAGCCTTGCTCCTTACCACGGGTGACAAGAAGTTTCAGCTGTGACTGCGGGTTTTGCTCCATAAGACGGTATCCACACTTATTTCATGAGGTTGGTGTTGGGCGATTGACCCGATGTCCTTCAGCCGTTAACGCTGAAATCCAACGGTTGTTTACCGCCAACGATAATTACGAGGGCGTACTTATATATTTGCCGCTGCCTCTCAGTGCGGCTGTCGGGGGCTTCCCGATCGCTCTTCGGCACTTAAGCCGTTAAATCACTTTTTCGCCAGTTCCTGGTTTAATGTCCAGAGCTCCAGGCGTTCTTCGTTGCTTAAACCATGCGTGCGCTCACGAGCGATTAACTCTTCCTGGCGCAGTTCAAGCAGCGAATCAAACATATGGTTGAGTGAGTCGGTGAAGGTTTGCTCAGCAATATTCTTATCTGCTATATCGTCCCACATCGACAGTTTTTCAAGGGTGGCAGCATTATTTGTACCACGATAGTGCTCTAAAAGTTGCCCGGTGGTCAGACCTGGCTGGGAGAGACAAGTGTTGACCAGTTCTCTGAATAAGCCAAGTCCAGGGAGCTTATTTTCATCCAGATTCTCAAGCGGCGGGACCAACGTCGCTAATTCTGGATTTTGCACCAGCAACCCTATAAGTATACGCATGGTCGTGCGTTTTAGCTGCGGAACAGGGCGAGAAACGCCGCTCTCTGCCGCTTTTGGCATTAATCGTTCAAGCTGGCTGTCATCAAGTATGCCTAATTTGTTGCCTAATTCCTGACGAAGATATATTCGCAGCGTTTCGCCCGGCACTTGCGATATCAATGGCAGTGCCAGCGTACTCAAACGTGCGCGCCCGTCAGGGGTACTCAGATCAACTTGCGGCATCAGGCTGTTAAACAGAAATGCGGAGAGTGGCATCGCCTGCTCCATCCGCGCTTCAAACGCTTCTTTACCTTCTTTTCGTACCAGCGTGTCAGGGTCTTCGCCATCAGGCAAAAACATAAAGCGTAGCTGACGGCCGTCTGTCATGTAAGGCAGCGCCGTTTCCAGCGCTCGCCATGCGGCATCGCGGCCTGCACGGTCGCCGTCATAACAGCAAATGACATTGTTGGTCGCGCGGAACAACAGTTGTATGTGATCGGCGGTGGTTGACGTACCTAACGACGCAACGGCGTAATTAATGCCGTATTGCGCCAGCGCCACCACGTCCATATAGCCTTCGACCACAAGCAGACGATTGGGTTCAGCGTTATCCTGCTGCGCTTCATAAAGACCGTAAAGCTGGCGGCCTTTATGGAAAATGTCTGTTTCCGGCGAGTTCAGGTATTTGGGGGTATCGTTGCCCAGCACGCGCCCGCCAAAACCAATCACCCGACCGCGTTTATCGCGAATGGGGAACATCACCCGCTCGCGGAAACGATCGTAACTGCGTCCCTGATCGTTAGTGACCAACATCCCCGCATCAATCAATGACTGGCGATTTTCTGGATTGCCGCCAAACCGCTTCAGGACGTTGTCCCAGCCGGGGGGCGCAAAACCAATCGCAAAGCGAGCGATAACCTCGTGGCTTAATCCGCGTTTTTCCAGATACTGGCGCGCAGACGTGGCAACAGGTTGTTGTAAAGATTGTTGGTAAAACGTATTCAGACCGTCCATCAACTGATAAAGCGTTTGCCTCTGATGGCGCTCGATCTGGCTGGGGCCGCTGCCTGCTTCAAATGGCACTTCAAGATTGTGCATTGCTGCCAGCTCTTCGACCGTTTCAACGAACTCGAGCTTGTCGTAGTTCATCAGGAAGTCGATCGCGTTGCCGTGCGCGCCACATCCAAAGCAGTGGTAAAACTGTTTCTCACCGTTAACGGTGAATGACGGGGTTTTCTCGTTGTGGAATGGACAACACGCGTGGAAATTCTTGCCCTGCTTTTTCAGCTTCACACGGGCATCGATCAGATCGACGATGTCAGTGCGTGCCAGCAGATCATTAATGAATACGCGTGGGATTCGTCCAGCCATAGGCCCCGATTTTTAGCAATTCATAAACGAAAATAAGCCGCGCATTCCTTTCGGAAGCACGGCCTTACAACTACAACTCGGTCTGATCGGAGAGCAACGCTCTCGGGGAATTAGTACAGACGAGTGCGGCGTGCGTTTTCGCGAGCCAGTTTCTTCGCGTGACGTTTCACTGCAGAAGCTTTAGCGCGCTTACGTTCGGTAGTCGGTTTTTCATAGAACTCACGACGACGAACTTCCGCCAGAACACCTGCTTTTTCGCAGGAACGCTTGAAGCGACGCAGAGCTACGTCGAACGGCTCGTTTTCACGTACTTTAATTACCGGCATGTGCCTCTCACCTTTGATTAATTCGGTTTGCCGCTGGCATCAACGCCAGCTTATTTCAAAATGGTGCGGAATTTTACTGCAATTGCTGCTGCTTTGTAAAGCACCGCGGCCTTTTTGAAAGGGACTTTTATAAGGGTGAGGAGTATACACGAGGCTTTCTCCAGGGGCGAACAAAGTTTTACATCAACCCGCATTGGTCCTACACTGCGCGGTAATAAAGCGAGGTAAAACAAGTCATGCGTGTACTGGGTATTGAAACTTCCTGCGATGAAACCGGCATCGCCATTTACGACGATGAAAAAGGTTTGTTAGCCAACCAATTGTATAGTCAGGTGAAATTGCACGCTGACTACGGCGGCGTCGTGCCTGAACTGGCCTCCCGCGATCACGTGCGCAAAACCGTACCGTTGATCCAGGCGGCGCTAAAGGAGTCTGGCTTAACGGCAAAAGACATTGATGCTGTGGCCTATACCGCAGGCCCTGGATTAGTCGGCGCACTGCTGGTTGGCGCAACCGTGGGGCGTTCTCTGACGTTCCGGCAATCCCGGTACACCATATGGAAGGGCATCTGTTAGCGCCGATGCTGGAAGATAACCCGCCGGAATTTCCGTTTGTCGCGCTGCTGGTGTCCGGCGGTCATACGCAGTTAATCAGCGTGACTGGCATTGGTCAGTACGAGCTGCTCGGCGAGTCTATCGATGATGCCGCCGGTGAAGCGTTTGATAAAACCGCGAAGCTGCTGGGGCTGGATTATCCTGGCGGACCTTTACTGTCGAAAATGGCGGCTCAGGGTACTGCCGGGCGCTTTGTTTTCCCGCGTCCGATGACCGACCGTCCGGGGCTGGATTTCAGCTTCTCCGGTCTGAAAACCTTCGCGGCAAATACCATTCGTGACAACGGCACCGACGACCAGACGCGTGCTGATATCGCCCGCGCCTTTGAAGATGCGGTGGTCGATACGCTGATGATTAAGTGCAAGCGAGCGTTGGATCAGACTGGCTTTAAGCGACTGGTCATGGCAGGCGGCGTGAGTGCTAACCGTACGTTACGGGCGAAGCTGGCTGAAATGATGAAAAAACGCCGCGGCGAAGTGTTCTACGCGCGTCCGGAGTTTTGTACTGATAACGGCGCGATGATCGCCTATGCCGGAATGGTGCGGTTTAAAGCAGGCGCGACGGCGGATCTCGGCGTTAGCGTGCGTCCGCGCTGGCCGCTGGCGGAGTTACCGGCCGCGTAAAACTATCGGGTGCCGGAGAGCAATTTCCGGCACCGTCCTTACTTAAAGCAACACCACGGGCATCCACAGTAAGCCGGTAATCACCAGCAATACGAGGAATATCAGCCCAAAA
>OICT01000361.1_pt1 | contig 23524 bp, 27 predicted proteins | sample 1581331 | NCBI WGS metagenome assembly OICT01 (sample SAMEA3882544, study PRJEB24775) | human gut metagenome | biome: human-associated habitat; feature: intestine environment; material: feces | place: Netherlands | collected 2009/2010 | reverse complement strand
GACATGGCTTTTTGCAATATGATTGCGTTTTGGTGCGGCAGAGATGTTGAGCTTATGGACAGCATTTATCGCAGCTCAGGGCTTATGCGAAGTAAATGGGATAGAAAGCAGTCCGGCAGTACATATGGTATGCTGACTCTTCAAAAAGCTGTTTCTACTTGTCAGGATATCTATTCACCTCAGAACTCAAGTACTTACAGTATATCTGTAGGTTCTAAACAATCAAAAAAGAAAAAGCTTTATTCTTTTGACGATACAGGAAATGCAGAACGGATCTTTGATAATTACGGTTACTGTCTTAAATATAGCTATGTTGACAAACGGTGGCTGTATTATCGTGACGGTAAATGGAACTATGACAATATAGGTGAGATATATCGTGTTGTGGACGCTGCTCTTGAAATTATGAAAAATGAAAATACTCTTTGGGTAGAACATGAAGGTGGTATGTATTATGATGACTTTAAAAAACATCTTAAAAAAACACGTTCAAATAATGCTAAAAAAGCAATGATTAAGGAATTGGAACATCATGTACCGATTTTGCCGAAAAATATGGATACTGACAAAATGCTTGTTAACTGTAAAAATGGAATTATTGACCTTGCTAAAGGACAGCTTATTTCTCACAATGCAGAAAGGTTTATGACAAAAATGCTTAACGTCCCTTTTAATGATAATGTAGGTGAACCTGTATTATGGTTGAATTTTCTTAATGATATTTTTAATAACGACCGTGAACTTATTCGATATATCCAAAAAGCGTCCGGATACAGCCTGAGCGGTCTGACGTCAGAGCAGTGCGTATTTTTTCTTTACGGTACAGGAAGAAACGGCAAATCTACATTTCTTGAAATTATTCGTTACATTATGGGAGATTATGCTACCAACATTCAACCTGAAACTATTATGGTCAAGCCTTCAGGCAGCAGTGCAAACAGTGATATTGCACGTCTTAAGGGCGCAAGACTAGTTACCTCAGTGGAACCTAACGAAGGAATGAGGATTAATGAGGGGCTTTTGAAACAGCTTACAGGTGATGATATTGTTACTGCAAGAAAACTGTATGGTGATGAATTTGAATTTAAGCCTGAATTTAAATTATGGATGGCAACAAATCATAAACCAATCATTCGGGGAACTGATACTGGTATATGGCGGAGAATCCATATTATTCCGTTTACTGTTTCTATCCCTAAAGAAAAGGTTGATAAAAATCTAAAATACAAGTTAAAAGCCGAATTGCCTTCGATCTTGTCATGGATGGCAGAGGGGTTTAGATTATGGCAATCGGAAGGACTGGATATGCCAAAGGTTATGAAAGATGCTGTTGATGATTACCGCCATGAAATGGATGTAATTTCCGCATTCACGGATGCTTGTTGCATAACGGAGGGAGAAGTCAGAGCAAGTGTAATTTATGCGGCATATTCAGAATGGGCTAGTGAAAATAATGAATATCGTATGAGCAGCACGAAGTTCGGCGCTGAATTATCAAAACGTTTTGAAAAGTTCAAAGGAAAAGGAGGGTGCGTGTACTACAAAGGCATTACAATTTCCGAAAAACAATCATATTCTGTTTCAATAGGATAACGGAGGGTATAGGAGGGTTAGAGGGTTTTTCTTATTCCTTTACATAGAAAAAAAAAAATAAAAAGAATATAGAATACCGTCCAAACTCTCCATAACCCTCCGATGGAGAAAAATATGAATCCTTATAAAATACAATCAAAACTGAAATTTGATTTTAATAATCCGGAAGATTTTAAAAAGCTTGAGAAAATGGCTTATGATGTGACAATAGATATTTCAGAATTTCCACCTGCGGCATACAGATATTTCGACCGATTGAGGATTATTTATGCTGAATACAAGTATGGCAATCTTCCTAAAGAAGTTGCAGCAAATCGTAAAGCAAAAATTTATAGTGATTATAAAGAAACTATATCAGCCTATAAACAATGGTGTTCGGTATACAAATCGTATCAGGATAATGTCCGCAAGGCAGGAACGCTGATTAATGATATTGAAAAATCAGACAATGCGGAAGATATCGCCGTATTGGCATGCGAGGTAATAGGTATTATGACAGGTGACGCAAGTTTTACACAAAGGCAGAAGAAAAAATTAAAAGGAGGACGCCATGAATGAGATAAAAATGACGGTTAAAGAAGCCATAGAACAATTAAATGACTTAAAGCGTGACCGTGAAGGTTTTGCTAAAAATGATGAGCCTGATTCCGTGTTTGCTTATGATTATAAGGCGATTGACGTGGCTATAACGGTTATGGAAATGATCATCGACGAGATGCCAACAATCGAAGCTGAGCCTATAAAACACGGTGAGTGGAAACAATGTTTTATAGATTGTGGAAAACAAATTGAGGGAAATGAATGCTCCATTTGTGGGATACAAATTTATGGAGGTAGTATGGATATGTTTGTTTATTGCCCCAACTGCGGAGCGAAAATGGAGGAATAAAATGATTAGAGAAAAAATTGATAAAATAGTAAACAAATATTACAATGAAACCGATGAATGTTATAACAGTTTTCGTTATGATGATAAAGAAAATGAATTTTATATGGAAGAAGAAATCGAAGAATATTTAACGGTTGAAAAGGTTGATTTTAAAATTGAAAATGTAAGCGGATATAGCAATAGTGCATATGACAGCAATTTTCTTGCGGTCACATGGATCGAAAACAATGAACTAAATTTATTTACGTTGTTGCTGGAAGAATATTAACATTGGTGAATAAAAATGATTAAAAAAATAATTAGATATATTTTAAATTTATTCAATCCATATGAAGACGATAAACACAAAGAAGAACGATTGTATGAATATGAAGACACAGGATTAACACTGGAACAAATAGTAAAATTACAAAAACAAAACGCTATTTTGAAAGAATTGCTCAGATTGACCGCAAAAGATGCCAAGGGACTATTTAATGCATGCGATTCAGAATATTATAAGCATGATGACATTAGCGAACCTGAAAATTGCAAATTTTGCAAGAGTTATTCAGACGGTGGATGTAAAATGAATCATGAATGTAAATGGCGGTATGCCAATAAAATTGAGGAGGTTTTAAAAGATGGTTGACTATAACAAATATCAAGATGTTACATATAATCAGATTGACATGATGAAACATGCAATTGGGTTTGACGACCGAAAAGTAAAAGGTACAAAACATCGCAAGTATGAGCCATACCGCAATTATTATAATGCTGGAGAAAGAGACAAATCAGAGCTTGATAAACTGGTTGAAATCGGTTTTATGAAAAAAAGCAGTGAAGATTATTATCATGTTACCGATGACGGAAAGACATTTATTTATTATGTTACTGGTGTTCAAATTTTGCCGGATATGAAATGAGGTCTTGAAAGATGAATAGAGAAATATTGTTCAGGGGTAAGCGTGTTGATAGTAGTGAATGGTTTGAAGGATCATATTGGCTTTCACGTTCGGCGGTCAGAGAAACAACTTACATAACGGATGGCTATGGAAATTTATTTTGTGTTATCCCCGAAACAGTAGGACAATATACAGGTCTGAACGATAAGAACAACGTTAAGATTTTTGAGGGGGATATTTTAAAATTCAGATCGGGAATTTATTCTGTTGAATGGGATAATGAACACAGCAAATTTTTACAGAGAGACGGGCAATTTAGCAGAGAATTTCACATTTGGATTGAAAAATCAGAAATTGTCGGCAATATTCATGACAATCCCGAATTGCTAGGAGGAGATTAAATGTATTACAAAATAAAATATCAAGGTGTAGCATTTGTGGAATGCGAAAATGAAGAACAAGCACAGGAATTATTTGATAATAAAGAATATTTTATGAACACTATAGGAAGTCAAAAAGCGGAAGTATGTGATAATGAAGAAATAGAATTTATATCAATGTTTTATACTGAAAATGATGATGAGGGAGAAGAAAATGAATGAAAATTTAAAAGTATGCCCTATATGCGGCAAAGTAATAGGATTTAATTCTTATTTCGGAACTTATATTTGTGAAGAATGTGGTTGGGAATGGAGTAGTAAATATGAATGAAAAATTAAAATTAAAACCGTGTCCGTTTTGTGGAGGTAAGGCGAAGTTCAGAACCATATTAAACTATTCTTCGCATTCAAATGTTGGATTTGATTTTGTAATCGAATGCGTAAAATGCAAAACATCATATTCGAAAACATATACAATTCGATTTGAATTAGGCAACAACGGAGAAATCAAACCGATTCTTGACGGCAGAGAAATTGCACTGCAAGCATGGAACAGGAGGACTGAAAATGCCGAAGTATAAAATTTTTGTGGAAGAAACCGTTAAATTAAAACATTTAATTACCGTTGAGTGCGATGAAGATATCATAGAATATATTCCTGATCCTGATGATTATGCAGGGGGAGAGGTTAGCGATTATGCATACAACATGCTAGATGATATTGACGGTTTAACTGTTTTGTCTGTTGAAGAAGAAATAGATTGTTATGACTGCGATTGTTTTGAACTAGATGATATCATTCCATGCAAAGAGGGCAATTAAACGCTGAAAACACCGCCTAGAATGCGCTGTAATCAATTTTGAATGTGTTATAAGAAATTACAGGGTTAAAATCAGAACGCCTAAAAACAGGCGTAGAATTGAAATATGGAGGTAATGAAAATGGAAACTAGAGAACAAATATTACGGAGAGATTTTTCTGATGAATTTATTGCAAAAATGAAAAATGCTATTGAGGTGTCCCATTATAAATATGGATGGTGTTCTCAAAATTATCCAGAATTAGCCCAAGCTTACAAAAGTATAAAAAGACGTTTAGAGCTGTATGAGGAAACCCATAACACCGAATATCTTGTAGATGTAGCAAATTTTGCCATGATAGAGTACAAATATCCGTCATTTACTAACGCAAAATATATGCCTACTGACAGCGATAAATCGCCGGGATTAACTGATGGTATTTCATACAAAGAACTTATGGAGGATTAAAATGTCATCACATAAACGGTTTTCATGTGGCGTTGAGATGCCGAATTCAGGCAGTGCTTAAAAATAATTCGCCATTGGCGAATTGAAGGGAAGCGATAAATTATGATTGAGAATCCATGCCGGAACTGTGTAGCAAGATATCCGGCGTGTCATGACAATTGTGTGAAGCACATTATTTACAACAGTATCCGCAGACGGCGTAAAGAGAAAATACAGGAAAGTATGAAGGAGTGTACAGATCATATGTATAAACCTAAAATTCGTAAATATTAAAAATTTAGAGGAGGTAAAAAATGCCGAAATCTGAAATAATTGATTTAATACTATGCTTTATAAGCATAGTAGGGTTATTAGTTAATTGTTATTTATTTTATAGAAATTCAAAAAAATTTATGGAAACAGAAGATTACTCATTATCAATTTTTGCATTCTGTAATATGGGAATTGTATATGGAATGTTAGCGTTTGTATTTTATATGTTCAGCTTTATAGTTTCATCTAAAGAAAATATTGACTTTCTTCATCAACAATGTTTAATTGATTATATTTCTGAAGGTTTATTTTATCTTATTGCAGGTGCAATCAAAATAGTTAATAAATGGCGAATTAAATATAAATCAACAAAACTTAAATGTTCAAATTGTATACATAAAAAAGTTTGTTCTATTACTAATGATGAAAATGATATAAAAAGCTGTAAAAATTTCATTGATAAATCAAGCTTAAAGGAGGTTTCAAATGATTAAAAACATGATATGTACCGAAGAAAGTAAACAGGATATGAAAATTACAGTATATTTTGAAATACGTAATGCGGAATTGTATGGAGGTATTAATTCTATAGGTTATTCAGAAGCCGGATATACAATTAAAGACAACATTAATAAAATTGACTTGAGTGAAAAATATATCGCTAAGTTTTTGGATAAAGAAATAGAAAAAATGGCAGAGTTACTCAGTGTTCAAATAGATGATGTATCTGTTATTTCTAAAGAAGAATATGAAGAAAAATCTACTGAATAAAAATAATTCGCCAATGGCGAATGGAAAGGACAAAAAAATGACGCCAGAAGAATGGAAAAAAGTTGAGGACGCATTGTCAAGTCCATACGGCAGAGTTGAATTTAAAATAGACGGCTATGATATAACAATAATGTGCGTTGTGGAAAAGCCGCTGCATTATTGTCTTGCAGTATATGTTGATGGAAAAATTAAAGGTGAATGGATTAGTCAGGACTGTGAGATTCGCCTAATTATTTAAATCAAAAAATGGGAGGAATAAAAAATGAGGATAAATATTGTAATTGATGTTGATGTGAGAGAGTCAGGCTTCAGCAGTGAAGATGAGATAAAGGATAATATTGTGGATTTTACAAGGGATCTACTGAATAACGGTGCTGAAAATCAAGGTATAGGTTATACGTTATGTGAAGTTGATTATAATAATTGTTATCAAGTTGTTAACGATAAGATATTTAACAAACGTTCAAGCTTTAATCCCCAAAAATACATAAAAGAAATGCTGTTAAATGAAGAAACATTTGATGTAGCTATTTTGACTGTAGAGAATAGTATTGATGAAATTAGGCTGAATAATGAGAATTCACAAAATAGTTTTGATAATCAGTTTGATAAGTTAATTTTGAAATACTTATTAAAATATGTTCAAGTAAATAAAATTAAATTTAACTGTGTGCATGATTTGTATGATATATTGAATAATCAGAACTTCCAAGAGTATGTTATGGAACGGATAAATGATAAATGGACTTGTATACACCAAGGAATCATATCATTAACTATTTTGTTTCAGGAACTTACAGGAATAATTTATAAGGCTTCTTCAGAAAATTAAAAATTCGCCATTGGCGAATTGGAAAGGAAAGTAAATTGTTAAATACTAAAATTGATAATGAGCAAATACAACTAAAACTAGATGGTGAAGTCAAAGATATAATAATGGATTTGTGTAATCTTATAATTTTGTTTTGTGAGGAAATAGAAAACAGTACAGGAGCACCGTCTGAGAAAACTTATCAGGTAATAAAAGCAGTGTGCGATTCGCACTTTAAAGGCACAGAAAAAATCAGAGAAAGAAGTGAATAAAGATGTTAGGATTTATAATAGGTATATTTGCCGGAGGAGTTTTCGGTACATTTACAATGGCTTTGATGAAATCATCCGGACAAGCAGACAGAAAAATAATAGCAGGAGGCAATAAAAATGCTTAATACAGTAACAATAATGGGACGTCTGACTGCCGATCCGGATTTAGGACAGACGCCGAATAATATTTCAGTGTGCAAATTTACGGTAGCAGTAGAGGAAGATATTCCGGACAAGAACGGAAAGAGAGCAGCACAATTTATTTCAGTGATAGCATGGAGACAAACAGCAGAATTTGTATCACGTAATTTCACCAAAGGAAAGTTTATAATTGTACAGGGAAGATTGAAAAACAATAATTACGAAAAGGAAAACATAAAGCATTACGGAATGCAGGTTGAAGCAAATCATGTTTACTTTGGAGGAGATAAACTGATTAAGCCTACAGCTTCACCTGTGCAGCAGGATCTTCCAGAGGAACTTTCAGAATATGAAATGCTGACAGATGAAGAACCATTTTAAAGTATAAAATTCGCCAATGGCGAATAAAAAAGAAGCCTGTAAAAGGCTTCCATAATTGACAAAATATGACCGTATATGCTATAATCAATATATGGTGACTGCATAACGGTAGGCGGTTTCTCCCGTAAGGGAGGTGATAGCTATGATGACATTTTCTGAATTGTTTCAATTCGTTACAATGCTCACACAAGTTATCTCTCTTTGCTATCTTGTATTCCACAAGAAAAAGTAAAGGTTTCTTACATATAAATTAAGAAACACCGCCCCATCCTGCAAGATTGGCAGTGTTTCTTAACACAAACATCTTGGAGAACCGCTTATCGCAGTCACCTTTTTCATATATATTATACCACATCTGCTGAAAATGTCAAGTTTAAAATTCGCCATTGGCAAATAGTTTCTGGGGAAAGAGAAAACTTTTATTTGACAGTTAAATCGAAATTAGCTTCATTAGCAGCTTTTTCAACAGCCGTTAATATAAATTCGTTTAAAGACATATCCTGAGATGCAGCTAATTCTTTTAGTAAAGGCTTAACTCCTTTTTTAACTCTGAATTTTATTTCATCATATGCTTTAGCATTATACTTATTTTTACTTGCAGTCGATGTTTTACCTCCCATAAAGTACCTCCAATATTTTTAAATTAATTATATAATATTTAGCGTACTTACACAAGTGGCAAAATGCATAAATAATTATATAAAAGATTGGTGAAAAAATCAATAGACAATACTTGCATAAGTATGCTATAATTTAAATATGGAAAAACGCAAAAGACAAATTCGCCAATGGCGAACTGAATGGAGGAGAGAAAATGAATCATGTATGGGAATATATAAATGCTTACAGTGAAAGCGTATTTGAACAGTTAGAATATGAATTACTGAGCAGAGAATACGAGTGTATACGAAAATGCCCGAATTATGAAGATTGTTTATCTTTCTGTAACAGTATGAATGCACTAAATTCAAGTATGGACAAAATCACACCGCAAAGTAAATTTGTTAATAAGCATATTGAAAGTATTGAAAGACTAGTATTTGAAGTACATTATCAATACCAAATTGAATTTTATGAAGTAAGAATCATGGTTGAATGGACGAATAGTGAGAATGAAAATCTACTTTCATTAGATGGATTGTATATAAATGCCTTAGACATAGATGAAGATAAAAACATTGATCAAGCCATTACTATTGAAATATGTAACTATATGGAAGAGCATGGATTACGTGACTGTAAATGGAAACCTAAATTTGCTGTTAGTGAGTTTAGTGAATTACAATTAAGTAAAATGAACTTACTAGCAACTGAAATACTTGATGAAGATAAAAAATAATGTAGGAGGACAAAAATCATGAGAAAAATAATATCAATAGCAAACCAAAAAGGAGGAGTAGGAAAAACTACCACAACGCTGAATCTTGGTACAGCGCTTGCGTTAAAGGGGTTTAAGGTTTTGCTTATAGACCTCGACCCTCAAGCAAATCTTTCAAGCTATCTTGGATTTGAGGGCGATGAAAATCCTACGATCAGTCACATGATGCTGAGTATTGCAAAGGGAATGAAAGTCAGTAAAGAAGATTTTGAAAGCTGTGTAAGAGTATCAGAAGCAAACAGAATCAGTTATATTCCCTCAGATATCAACCTTGCAAATGCTGAAAGTTACCTGATGAATGCACTGTCCAGAGAAACAGTTATGAAGCGTATCCTTACAAATGAAAATTTGACTGACTATGATTATGTACTTATAGACTGTCTGCCATCATTGGGAATTTTGTTAGTCAATGCCTTGACTGCATCGGATAATGTTATTATTCCCGTCCAAACTCAAAAGTTTGCATATGAAGGACTGGGAGGTCTTATCAACATTTGTGAACAGGTTAAAGAAACAATCAATAAAAGTCTTGCAGTTTCCGGAATAATTGCTACAATGGCAGAAAATACAAAAATGAGCAGAAATACTCTTGAAATGCTTGACACAAACTATAAAGACCTTTTGTATAAAACTGCAATACATAAATCTGTAGAAGCCGCAAACAGTTCGGAAAGAAACAGGAGCTTGTGCCTCAACAAAAACAAGCTTGGAGAAGAATACAAGGCGCTTGCAGAAGAAATTATGATGAGGTGTTAAGATGCTTGCAACATTTGATATCGGCACAATGATGTCACAGGAAAATCAGATAAAAAATATTCCGATAAGCAGTTTGGTTCCTTATCATAACCATAAATTTCAATTGTACTCCGGAGAACGTCTGGAGGATATGGTTGAAAGCGTTAAGAAAAACGGTATACTGATTCCTATAATTGTACAGCCTTATGGAGAGAATTATGAGATTCTTTCCGGTCATAACCGCACAAATGCAGCAAAACTTGCAGGACTTGAAACAGTTCCGGCAGTGATCAAAGAACGTCTATCAGATGATGAAGCAGAGATGTACATGATAGAAACAAATCTCAGACAGCGTGGATTTGACGATTTGAAAATATCAGAACAGGCGGCAGTACTGGCAATGCGGCACTCAAAAATGTTCAGCGAGGAAAAGAGTCGTGCCATAAATGAGGAATTAGAAAGGCTAGACGGTAATGAGCCATCCAAAAGCAAGCTTGATATAACAGGAGAGGAATACGGTATGAAAAAGGATTCGGTAGCACGACTGCTGAGAGTTGACAAGCTTATACCGGAACTTAAACCGTGGGTAGATTCAAAGCAGCTTGCAGTCAGAGCAGCCGTGGAGATTTCATATATTCCTGAAGAAGGACAAAAGCTTTTATACAGCATTGTAAAAAGTCCTGATAACGGAATGCTTATAAAGATGGATATCAGGAAAGCCAAACAGCTAAGAGAAGCGTATAAAAATGTCGAAAAATTATCAAAAAGCAAAATGACGGAATTGCTTATAGGGGACTATAAAGCAAAAAAATCAGAAATGAAGTCTTTAAAGCTGCCTTCTGAATTCTACTTAAAGTATTTTGATGAAGATACTAAACCGGAAAAAGTATTGATGATAATTGAAAAAGCATTAGAAAATTATTTTAGTCCTCCGATGCTTGAAGAATAAATTTATAAACTTGACAGTTTATGGTAATAAATAGTATAATAATAAAAAATTCGCCAATGGCGAATGAGAAAGGAAAAAGATAATGACAGATTGTTTTTGGCTTGAATTTGATCCGGATAAATTAGCGATCCTGAAACAGGAAGCATACGAACTGGATTTATCCTTAGAGGAATATTTATCAGAAATGCTTGAAGATATGGTGTCTTTTAACCGAGAGAAAACCGAAGATGAAGCTAACATGGATAAATACAAGACTATAAAATGGAAGGACAGGGAAGTTGAATCGTCTGCAATTGAAAGATTTTCGGAAAGGTGGACACATTTTATTAAAGATGAAATAGAAGGGTATGATGTATATCTTGAAGATTTAGCTGAAGAAGATCCTGAAGCAACACCGATTGATATAATGGAATTTACATTAAATGAATGCTCTGAATATATTAATGAAGAAATGGAATTTCCTTGTGACCATCTGATAAAGGAAACAGCAGAGAGTATAATAAAGTACAGAAAATAAATGGTAAAAAATGTATGGTTTATATTGACAAAACAAAATATATATGATATAATATATATAAAGAGATGAAAATATATGGAGGGTTTGATTATGAAAAAATTAAAAGCTTTTATATTAACTGCAATGATAACATTCATGTTCGGAACTTCAGTAATAAACGCATACGAAACATACATTCCTGTAAGCATAAGCTATGAAAAAACTGACAGCAACGGTGACGGAGTTGAGGATTCTATAACAATATTGTATGATAAAACATATGTTACAGCTGAAAGTGTTATAATTCCTGATAAAATTGACGGTATGCCTGTTACAGAGATTTTACCGTATGTATTTTTCGAAAGTCAGATAACAAGCATAAAACTTCCTGGTAGTCTGGAAAAAATCGAAGAGGCAGCATTTATGCTCTGTGAAAATCTGAAAAACATAGAATTACCGGAAAGTGTAAAATATATATGTGAAAATGCATTTAACAGCTGCACTGCTGTAGAAAGTATCAGAATATTAAATCCGGAATGTGAAATATATGATTCTTCTTTTACATTGTTTCAATTTACAGGAACGATATACGGTTATGAAAATTCAACTGCACAGGAATATGCTGAAAAGTATGATTATAACTTTTCTGTTATAGATGCAGAACCGGCAGTAACAACATCGGCAGAGACTACAGCTGTTACAACAAGTGAAGATGCGGTAACAACAGTTAGTCAGACAAAAATGACAACTCCTGAAGAAACACAAGTAAGTCAGATTGAAACATCAGTATCTCAAGTTACAACGAGTGAAGCTGCAATAACAACGGTATCAGTGGTTACAACTCCAGAGATAACCAAACGAACAGATGAACATGGAAATATTGTAATAACAGTCGGAGATGTCAATGACGATGGAAGAGTTTCTGCATTGGACGCAGCAATAATAGCGAGAAAGCTTGCAGAGGGAAGGAGTTCGGACCTCAATAAATGGGCGGCAGACTATAACGGAGATGGAAAAGTAACAGCGCTGGACTGTGCAGAAATAGCACGTTTCTTAGCAAAGTTAAGTATAATAGAACACACAACGGCGCCGAATGAAAATAAAACAGAAACTACAAAAACCACAGTAAAGCTTAAAGAACCAAACAAGAAGAATTATGACCTGAATAAATTCAGCGGAATAAAGAAGTATGTAAATGATTGCATAAAGTATAAGGCGGCAGCAGAATACGGAATTACGAAGATTATATATGATGATACGGTAGATCCATGGGACGGTTATGGTTGGAATGTTCCTGCTGATTATATTCCAAACATTGAATATTATAAGGAGCATACAGATCCTATCCTTCCGGCAGGTTTTAGAACTACAGCTGATGAATTAGTGAGTGAATCATATTGTGCTTTATATATGATGGTGGAGGAGTTTAAATGTACATTAACAACTCACCATGATATGACTGAACTAGAAGCTATGCAATTAATATCAACAACAGAACTTACTGTTACATGGAAAGAACTAGGCGGAGGAAATTATCAGTTATATATTATGTGGTAAGAATAATTTCTAATAAAATGATGAAATAGTGTTGACTATGTAAAAAATATATGATATAATACAAATATCAGCGAAAGCTGAAATATTATAAGAAAGCACAAAATATTTTTTCTACGCATTAAAGCTCGGTGAATAACCGGGCTTTTGATGTATAATATAGTAAATAAAAGTAGTTTATTGACAAAATATAGCGAAAGTGATATAATTAAATGTATAAAATTATTAAGGGGATTATAGTAAATGTATATAATAAAACCACATTTTGATTATTGTCCGATACAGAAAACAGAATATTTTGTCAATGTAAAGTATAAAATAAGCGATGTGAATACATATAAAAAGGTCTCAATGGAATGTGTATATCAGGAGTTTTATAAGCAGAATTGTCCGGAAAGAAATAATTGTCCTATTTATAAATCAGCTGATGTGATTGTAGTGAATAAATAAAAATTCGCCAATGGCGAATTTAAGGAAAGGTCTTGACATTACATAAAAATATTGTTATAATAATAAAAAAGGGGCACACTGATAGACGGTCGCTCCCTCACTATAGTTTATAAATAAACCGCTAAGTTTGGAAGACCGGCGGTTTATTTCTTTATGTTCTTGATTACTTCATTAACAGTAACAAGAAGCAGGATAGTGAGAACTAAATATGTAAGTTCCATAACTATCACCTCCCTGCCAGCTTATTTCGCCTGCCCGTTAGGAGACGATCAATTAGCTTATGGCGTAAGGAGGGAACAACCGCCTACCGTTTAGAGTATGCCCATGTATTAAATTATACCATAGATATCGAATTTTGTCAATTTATTCATAATTCGCCATTGGCGAATGTTAAAACAATACTTGACAATAATAAGAAAGTGATGTATAATAAAAATGAAACGAAACAAAGTGAAATCCACCGTGATTCACAGTATTAAAAACCCCTAGAGCGGCTATCTCTAGGGGTTTTTGTGCTGTGCTGCCATATTTTACTTCTTTCGACCGTTCAGCCACTTGCATATGTAGTAGTAAATAATATTTGCAACTACGCTTGCTATAACGGAAATAAGAAACGAAACTGTTAAAGTGACTATGTCCACCGCTATCTCCTCCTCTCAACGGTTAAGCAGATCAGAGTTGGCAGCATATAAATTATATCATACTCGACGAATAAAGTCAAAAAAAGGAAGTCCTTGCGTAATTGTGTAAGACTTCCTTTTTTGTAATTCTCCAATGGCGAATTGATCAAAGCTCCAAATCATAACTTTGGCTGTTTTTCTTTTGCGTGGAATTATAAGAGTTAAGTTTCTGCCTGTCAGCTTCGGTTTCCAGTTCAAAGGACTTCACATTGTCCTTACCCAGAAGATTTTCCTTGTTATCAAGATTAAGCTGTCTGTCCAGTTCAGACTGCCTTGTAAGCTTTGTTTTCAGTTCCTGTTCTTTTAAAAACGGCTTTGCAAGTTCAGCCTTTGAGTTCTCAAGCTGAGTATTAAGAGCTTCAATTTCAGACTTGTATTCGTCGATCTTTTCGGGAATATGATTAATGGCATTGTCAATTCTGGTAAGATTTCCTGTATCACTGCTGCTAAGAGTGATTCTGTAGCTGCCGTTACCCTTAATGTCCATTTTTATGTCGTTTGACAGTGCGTCAAAGAAAATTTCCATACTAAATCCTCTGTACTGTCCGATCTCAGTTCTTGCATTTGGGCTTCCGGTAAGCGCTTTTGCAGCAGCTTCTATCAGAGCAGTTCCGGCTTCTTTTTTGTCTGCATAAGTCTGACCGTTTATTGTCATTCCGGAGAATATAATATTTCCTTCACCGTCACGCTTCAGAGGGTTTTGCTCGGTAATTTTTGAATCAGCCAGAACGGCATTTAAATTTTCTTTTGCTTTTGCAATACTTTCGGGAATATGCTTTAAAACATTGTCCTCAAGCTTGTAACGCTGATTCAGATATGCCGATTTTAAAGTCTGAAGCTTGTGAACTTCTATATCAATTTCCATTTTTTCACGGATAAGCGGATTACCTGCACAAAGCGCTTTGACCTCTGCAAATTCCATTTCCGACTGTGAAACGTCCTCGCAGACTCTCACAGGATTTTTGCTTGTCATGATCTGTGAAATAAAGCCCTGCTTAGTTTCTAATGTCTGAAAACGATATGCATCAAAGGTATCCTTTGTAACGTAAATGTACTCATAAACCTTGTCGTTCATATTTCCCTGACGTTTCATACGTCCTAAACGCTGCTCCATGTCACGGGGTTTCCATGGCGCATCAAGATGGTGCATAGCATAAAGCTTGTTTTGAATGTTAGTTCCTGCGCCCATTTTCTGCGTTGAACCCAGAACAATACGTATTTCTCCGTTTCTTACCTTGTCAAAAAGACGTTCCTTGTCCTGCGGTTTTTCATAATCGTGAATAAAAGCGATTTCATTTTCAGGGATTCCGTTAGCGATAAGCTTGGATTTTACATCATCATAAAGATTAAAAGCGTCTTTCTTAGGCGTGGAATAATCACAGAAAATAACCTGAGTGAGACGTTCGCCCGCTGTCTTTTTCCAGATATCGGTTACATTGTTTACGCACATATTGATCTTAGTGTTGGGTTCATCAGGAAGCAGAGGATTTATAAGTCTCTGATCAAGACCGATTTTAATACCGTCGGTGGTTACTTTCAGCATATTGTCAACATCGGGAGTGACCTGCTTGTTGTGAATCTTTTCCGCACGTTCCGACAGGGACTGTATTAAATTTTTCTGTGTTTCCGTAGGCTCGGCAGCAATAATGTGACGTTCACATTCAGGTTCGGGAAGATTTAAGTCCTGGGCGGTTTTTATGTCAGCGCACTCCTTGAAAGCGGTCATAAGCTCAGGAAGATTGCTGAATTTTGAAAGTCTGGTTTTCTGCCTGAAGCCTTTGCCTGTAGGAGCATATTCAAGCTTTGTGACCTTTTGCGCAAAGTTTGCCGCCCATGCGTCAAAGTGGGTAAGACCGCTTTCACGGAGATAGTCAGCCTGTAAATATTTCTGCATAATGAAAAGTTCCGTGATACTGTTGCTTACCGGAGTACCCGTAGCAAAAACAATGCCTTTTCCGCCTGTCAGCTCGTCAAGATACTGACATTTAATGTATAGATCCTGAGTTTTCTGAACTTTTCTGTTAGCCGCAACTCCTGAAATATTGCGCATTTTAGTTGAAACGCTTAAATTCTTGAACATGTCGGCTTCATCAATAAACAGCTTGTCTATGCCCATTTCCTCAAAGGTAACCACGTCGTCCTTTATCGGCTTTTCAATAAGCTTTTTAAGCTTAGCTTCATAATCACGTTTTGTGCGCTCCATGTCCTTGACGGTAAAACTCTCGGCATTCTGCTCTTTCATTTCAGCAATGTCATTAATAAGCTCATTGATCTGATCTTGAATGAACTGTTCCTCACGTTCTTTTGAAACGGGAATTTTAATAAGCTGAGAGTGACCGATAATAATGGCGTCAAATTCGCCTGTTGCAATTTTGGCGCACAATTTTTGGCGGTTTTCTTTCTTAAAATCGTCTTCATGTGCAATTAAAATATTTGCATTAGGGTACAGTGTAAGAAAATCATTTGCAAACTGTTCGGTCATATGATTTGGAACGGCAAGGAGAGATTTATTGTGCAGTCCCAGACGTTTTCCCTCCATGGCGGCGGCTATCATTTCATAGGTTTTGCCTGCCCCAACCTTGTGTGCAAACAGCGTGTTACCGCCGTATAAGGCGTGTGCGACAGCGTCCTTTTGATGTTTCTTAAGGGTTATTTCCGGATTCATTCCTGCAAAAGTCAGGTGAGAACCGTCATATTCACGGGGACGTATAGAATTATACAAAACATTGTATTTTTCGACCAGATATTCCCTTCTTTCAGGGTCTTTGAATATCCATTCACGAAAAGCGTTTTCAATAAGCTCCTGTTTCTGACGTGCAAGGAGAGTTTCATCATGATTTATCACGTATTCTGTTTTATCCTTTTCAGGATTGTAAACAGGATCGTAAACGGTAGTATCAATCATGTTAAGACTGTCCTCAAAAATGCTGTATCCGGATTTTCGGGACGTACCGTATGCAGTATTAGACTTGATATTATCCTTATCAAGAGACTTATTCATAACATTCCATTTAGCAGTTGCAGGGTTATGCTGAATTCCTATGTAATTATTGTCTATTCCCAGATCACGGGAAAACTTCGGAGTTTCAAAAAGCTCATACATAAATTCCTGAATGTACTTATCGTCTATCCAGGGAGAACCGAGCTTAGCAGTAATATCTCCTGCTTCGATACGGTCTGGCATGGCGGCTTCAAGTGCGGAAACATTTTCAGTAAAATCAGGATTTGATTCAGCTGCACTCTTAGCGGCGGCAAGTTTGTTTCTGATGTTTCCGGAAAGATATGCGTCTGCGGTTTCCCATGCAGACGTTTCAGGATTTAAGTAAATAACGCCTTTAAGGTCTGAAATTATTTCACTTTTTTCTTTTCCGTCCATAAGTTCGGACATGAAATCAAGGTCGACACCTGCTTTTTCAGAAATGGAAACGGCAAGAGCATCTGCGGCGGTATCAGCGTGCGTTATCCTTACAGGAGGCTGTAAGGTTCGTTTTGTAAAAATATCCGCTTTACCGATAAGCTTGCCGTCCTTGACCTTTTCCAGTGAAAGAACAAGGGGAAGTGAAACGTCCTCACGGAAAATGTCTCTGTTGGTTTTATCATTTAATAATCCGTTTTTCTTTGTGAAATCATCATAAAGCTGATTCAGTTCTGTACGCTTTGAAATAATAGCTTCGTCCGAGTAACCCTCAAGCTGCATATTAAGCAGTTCACGGACGCATTTTGAAATAGCGGCTATTCCGCTTACACGCTCGTATCTCTTTCCGGTAAACGGGATTTCAGTCATAATAGAATTTTCACGGTAAAATATTTTACCGTCAATTTCAGCGTATGAGAAATTTTTGACCGTCGGATCGGCAGGAAGAATTTCAGGTTTAAATTTGTCCTTTTTCTTTCCGGAGGGTTTTGCAATAACAGACTTTTCAGCGGTATAATTTCCTTTTATTTTCTTTACCGCTTCATTTAAAATAACTTTAAGATCGGAATTTTCAAAAGGAACGACCATAGTACCTTTGCCGTAAAGCTTGTTTCCCTCCACAACTTTTCCTAAAATCATTTCCGGATTTTCAATAAAATAATTGTTAATTGTCAGACCGTCTGGATTTTTTGAGGTATACACCCAATCGGGCGCAATATCTATCATTTTTTCACGTTTCCGGAGAAAAATAATGTCGGAGGTAACTTCCGTTCCCGCATAGGATTTGAAAGCATTATTCGGAAGTCTGACAGCGCCCATAAGCTCTGCACGCTGAGAAATGTATTTTCTTACCGACGGATTAGCCTTGTCAAGAGTACCGGAAGAAGTGATAAAAGCAATTACGCCTCCCGGACGTACCTTGTCCAGAGTTTTTGCAATAAAATAGTCATGGACCGCAAAATTGTATTTGTCATATCTGCGGTCTGAAATTTTAAAACCTCCGAAAGGAATGTTGCCTACAGCGACGTCAAAGAAATTGTCTGAGAAGTCACGCTTTTCAAAGCCGGTGATCTGAATGTCAGCATCAGGATAAAGAAGCTTTGCAATGCGCCCTGAAACGCTGTCCTTTTCAACTGCGTAAATACGTGAGTTGTCTGACATTGATCCCGGCATTTTACCAAGGAAATTTCCTGTGCCTGTAGAAGGATCGAGAACAGAACCACCGTGAAAACCCATATTTTCAAGAGCCGAATATATTGATTCAATAATGAACGGGGGAGTATAAAAGGAATCAAGAACTGAAGCACGTGCGGCATTGTATTCTTCGTCAGTAAGGAGATTTTTGAGCTCTGAATATTCCGCAGACCATTGTTCATTTTTTGAATCAAAAGCGGCGGACAATCCGCCCCAGCCAACGTATCTGGAAAGTATTACTTGTTCTTCCGGTGTTGCAGGTCGATTTTCCTTTTCAATCATTTTCAGCGTTCTGATAGCTTCGGAATTCGCCTTGAATTTCGATTTAGCGCCGCCTTCGATGATAAAATCACCAGTAATTTTGAAGTTTTCAATTTTCATGTCAGACTTCATAGATTTTTTAGCTTGTTCAACGGTTCTGTCAGTATGGTCGATATATTCATAAAGATCGCTGTTCAGCAGTTGGTTGTATGAGATATTTTCTGTGACAGAAAAAACGCCGCTGTCCCTTGTGACCGTACACTCGTCGGTTATCCACGGAAATGCGCCTGTCAGAGAAACAACTTCGCTGATATTACCCGTAATCTTATGACGAAATCTGTCACCTACAGTAATCTTCTGCGGAACATCTGGCTTGTTATTTTCTTCAGGATTTTTAGCATCTGATTCTTCAAGATTATTTTTTAAATCGGAATTATTATCGGGCTTTGTAAATGTTATTTCAGATTCAGGTATGACCTTACTGCTTTCAGTGTTTTCAGATAAAATGCCGTATTCTTTAAGGATATTCTTTGCTCTTTCCGTATGTATTTTATCAGATTCACTATCTGAATTGTAGTATTTCAAAGTGTATTTTGCATGATATATACGGTCATCTATATCGGCTTTGGTAATATATTCGCCTTTGGATACCAGTTCTGAAATTCTTTCAGCGACTTCTTTCCAGGAAAGATAAATTTTTCTGCCCTCCTCATTGTCATACTTACGGTTAAGAATAATTTCAATGCCTTTTGAATTGTGATTTGCAAAGGCATAAAATTCATTTCCCGAATGACCGCCTGTACCGTACTCGTCTTTAAGCATTTTGGCAAGTTCATTTATAGAGTGGTTTTCCTTAATGAATTCTTCAATACGGAATTTACCGTCCTGAAATCCGCTGCCTTTCATTAAAGCTGCATAGATTGCCTTTTCTTCTACGTCAGATTCATAAACTACAGGTTCTCCGAACAGAGAAAGCTGTGACGGTACATATTGGTGATCTTTTGATGTAATTTGCGGCGCAGCTTTTGACAGAATTTCAAATCCCTTTTCATTCATATCCTGCTGCCAGCCGTTATATGCAAGTACATCGGAAGTACCGAGCAGAATGCCGCCGAAATCGGGAGCGTCAAGGTCTTTCAGGCTGATACTATTTTCACTGATCTGTTCAACTTCTCTGCGTTTACCGTCATAGAGAATCACATCGCCGACAGATAATTCAGAAACGTCTGGAGATTTCTTTTCTGTGTTTTCAAAGACAGTAGTTTTTATTTCAGATTTATCATTATCTGACAATTCAATAAGTTTGTCAAAATCAAGATTTTTAAGAACAGTATTCATATGATCAAGAGAATTAAAAAGCTGTTCATCAACGACTCTACCATCCTGTTCTTTTACGATACGAAATGTTTCAAGATCGGCATAGGCTTCAATACCTGCAAGACCGGTTTCCTCATCCGGTTTATATGCCAGTTCAATGTGATCCATATTTGAAAAGTTACCGGGAGAGCCAAATTCTTTTTCACAGTATTCATTGATCAAGCGGATAGCCCTATCCATTGGATTTTCTGCTACAGATTTACTCAATTCGCCAATGGCGAATTTTTCTTTTTCAATATCTGTGCGCTTATTTATATAAAAATCTTTATCTGAAGCCTTGACAATTTTAAACAAATCTGCTATACTTATTTCAGTACCATTAAGGACTGATTGTGCTAGCTGATTCAAATCAGTGAACACTACGTGCCTTAATGGTTCTATTTTTATATCCTGCACATTGTAAAGACGTTTTAAAGTATCGCTTTGGACTGCAAATTCTTCAACAGCCAATTTTGCTAAATAAGGCTCGTTATTGAATTTGCATACACTGTACATTTTGTGCATAAAAGCTGTATTATTTGCTTTATTATCATTGTTATTTTCAGATACGACACTATCCAGTAAAATGGCATTATTTACAATTGTATTTATATTATAAATGGAGTTTAATGTTGCAGTATCATTATGCTTATTGGCATAATGAACAGTATCCTCCAATCCCTTTCTGCTTATCTGAATATTCCAACCGGTATCAATATTTGATGCTGTGCCACGTTCAATTACCTGTGATTTAATATCGTTTCTTACAGAATTCAGTGTTACATTTCTATCTTCTACCTGAATAACTGTAACTTTTGATTCGTCATTTTCACGCCAATCACCGTTTAATGCACGGTAGTACGGTGACTTTTCATGTATATCTGTTTCAAAACGCTGCTGCCATGTTTCGGTAAGCTTTATTTCTTCAGCCGTAAAATTAAGTATGCTTTTTCGTGGTTCAATACTTCGGAGTATTTCTATATCATCTTGAGTTATTTTTAATTCGCCAATGGCGAATTGTTCTTTTTCAGCTGTAAAGCTGTGTGCAATCTCCTCCAGACGTTCAATATCAGCTTTGCTGACTGTAATAGTTGTTGTTTCAGCGGTAATTTTACCGGAGAATTTTATTCCGCTTTCCCCAAGCTTATCAGCAATTTTAGCAGCAATATCGGTATCATACTTTCTGTAAGTCTTTTGCGGAATGTATCTGTACGGAGTATTTCCGATTATTTGTATATCAGTTCTGTCAGAATTTCTTCCTCTGCTGTTTTCAGAAAACTGTTTTGCAGTTGCACTGTTTTCAGGTAATCTCCCTGATTCTCCGCTTCTTTGTATTCCGGACTGTTCTCCTTGAGTTTTTCCACTATCATATCTTCCATTTCGTGTGCCTGAAGATTGACGGCTGTCAGATGTTTGTTTAGTTGATCGCTGTTTTTCAGCCATATAAATTTCTTGGGATCCTGATTGAGAAGATAATTCCTGCGCATTGTTACGTACTTCCCGTGAGGGATCTCCTGAAGAAGTTCCTCCGGAATCGGTTTCCAGTACCCCAATGCCGTCTTGTAATAATTCTCTCTCATTTCTTCCGGTACTATGTCGAACTCCGCTTCTGTGAATCCCAGAATCTCTTTTTCCTCCGCCGATTGTCTTTCCGATTCCGCTACCATCTCCAGAAATTCTTTCCTTTCCTGATCCGATATCTGATCTATAGGGACTTCCTTCAGATAAATCGGATAATACCGGAAATTTTCCTCGTCCAGAACGTACGTCCATCCCTTTAAGATTTCCGTATCCGGAAGATATTCCCCTGTCTTGGGGTTTAGAACGTGTCTCACTCCGTCTATCATTTTCTCTTGTTTCATTATGCTCGTTCCTCCTGATTTCTTCAATTGCATTATGCCTTGTGTTTCTTACAATACTTTCAATTTCAAGAAAAATACTTTTTGAAATTTCTGTTACAGCCTGTCCAATTTCTTCAATGGGATATTTACTTAATCCGGTAAGGTTTTTGGGTGATGGCTGTGCTTCTCCCGGACAGCAGCGGTAAAGTAACGAATATGCGGCAGATTCTGCAACTACTTTGTATAAGTCTGATTTATCATCATTTAAATACTTTGCCGTACGCATAAGAGTAATATCATATAGCTGTTCCTCCAGAGTTTCAGAATCCAGATTATATTTCTCAGTGAGATGTTTGGAAACTGATTCGCTGTAATCAATATTCAGCTGACTGTCATTGATTTCCCAGACCCAAGGCAGGGGAGTACCTTCCGGTGCGGACGTCTGGGTGATGTCAAATAAATAACGTATTTTTCCGTTATGTAATGTAGGAACACCGTGTCCCTGCGGCTCACGGCTGAGACTTCGCCATGAACGTGCGTCCGAACATGCAGTAAACTGAGGGTTTTGCAGATTAATCATTATCTGATCGTCAAATGAATGCTTGTAGTGGTAAGAAGATGTATGCAAAAATTTCAGCCAGTACTGAGTATCGGAAAGCTTTTCTTTTTCGGATTTGACAGATTCTTTTATTTCTCTTATTCTTCTGAATTCCATTATACCATACCTTTCATTTATAATCTATATTGTCAATATCAACTGAGTTATAATATTCCTTTATGTATGATTGCTGCGCAGCTGCTTCACCTGCATTTCTGGGGATTATTTCTTCAATACAGTATCCTTTTTTATTTATGTCATACTGAGTTTTGATATGGAATTTAACAAGTTCAGAATCTTCAAGATATACGACGAATGAAACGAAACCTTCGGTATCCCGCTTATCGTTGTATATGTACACATTAAAATCTTCAGCGCTGCGCTTTGTTTCATAATCAATACCGAATTCACGGCACTGCATGGCGTATTTTTCATATATGTCATCAAACGACTGATTATATGAATTTTCAATTCCTGAACAGCAGTTGTTGTATGCAGCTTCATCATCTGAAGCAATAGCGTCGATTACCCTGCAAACCATGATTTCAGGACTTTCAGCAAAGCTCATATCTTTTTCTTGTTTCTTGCTTTTTTCTGAACATGAACAGCAGAATATTATTACTCCGGTGGATATAACGGTTAATAGTTTTTTTAGTTTCATAGATGTTCCTTTCTTTTTTTGATTAAATTTCTATTGACAAACATATAATAATATGGTACAATAAATTGTACAAAAAGGCGTACTTTTATAATGGGAGATGATAATATGTTAGCAGTTAATTATTCGACAATTCGTGAGAATTTAAAAACCTACTGTGATAAAGTAACCGATGAATCTGAAACGGTTATTGTTACTCGTAAGGGAGAGAAAAATGTAGTTCTTATTAGTCTTGAAGAATGGAATGCTTTGCAAAAAGCAGCAAGAAATGCTGAGTATCTTGCAATGCTTGATAGGTCAATTGAACAGCTTT
>OICT01000357.1_pt1 | contig 23706 bp, 16 predicted proteins | sample 1581331 | NCBI WGS metagenome assembly OICT01 (sample SAMEA3882544, study PRJEB24775) | human gut metagenome | biome: human-associated habitat; feature: intestine environment; material: feces | place: Netherlands | collected 2009/2010 | reverse complement strand
TTGGAGAAATAGAAGCAGAGATTTCTAAAATGATGGATAAGATTGCTTCTCCTATAACTACAATACCTGGAATCGGTAATAACATGGGAGCTATGATTATCTCAGAAATTGGCGATTTCAGTCGCTTTTCTTCTCCGGATAAGATTTTAGCTTATGCAGGCTATTCTCCCTCTACTTACCAATCTGGTAAACTCGATAACTGCTATGCTCATATGGAGAAGCGAGGCTCTCATTACTTGAGATATGCTTTATTTCAAGCTACACAACGAGTTTGTCACTTGGATAGCACGTTTTCGGCCTATCTGGCAAAAAAGCGAGCAGAAGGTAAGCATTACTATGTTGCTATATCTCATGCCGTGAAGAAATTGGTTAGAGTGATTTTCCACCTTGAGAAAACAAAGCAGGCTTTTCTGAAAGCTTCTTGACTTTACTTAATTGAATACTGTTTTTGAAAGCATCGTAAACGATGCTTTATTTGTCATGCGTTTTTTCGACTAACTTAATAAAAAGTCAATATATCTATGTGGTTTAAGATTTTTTATCTTTACCCCCTTGACTTTTTATAGTTAGTCTTCGCTAATAAATATAATAAGTGAACTGAGTAAGTAAAACCAATTTGCTACTTACATATTATATCATATTTTTTCTGATAATTCCTAATGACATATTATTCAACAGCAAAATTTTTAACATTACTTCAACCTTACAAAATATATCCCAGATACGCCGCATAGCACACCAGCATCAGCGCACCGGCCCAACGCTGCAGTTTTTGCGTACGCAGCACGCACAGCCACAGAAGCACTGCCGCACCAAGCGCTACATAGGTATCAAAGTTGAAGGCAGACGCAAAGGGAATGTCGATAATTAGCGAGGATAAGCCTACTACGAAAAGAATGTTGAAGATATTGCTGCCGACGATATTGCCTATCGCAATATCCGCATTGCCGCGGCGTGCCGCCGCTACAGAGGTGAACAGCTCCGGCAGCGAGGTGCCCAAAGCCACAATCGTCAGGCCGATAAAGCGCTCGCTGAGTCCCGCATAGGTTGCAATGGAGGTTGCTGCACCTACGGTAATATTACTGCCCGCAATAATCAGCGCCAAGCCGCCCACTGCACCCAACAGGCAACGTCCCAACGGCAGGCCGGGCTCCTCCAGATCACTGTCGACATTGCTCTTCATCGCCATGGTATACAGGTACATCATATATGCGGCAAACGCTACCATGAGCACGCCGCCGTCCGCCAGACTGATGCTGCCGTCGCGTCCCTGATAAAACAGCAGTGCGGTAACAGCAATCATGAAGGGGATTTCGATGCGTACGGTAGAACGCGCTACCGCAATTGGTACGATAGAAGCCGCAAGGCCTAAAATAATAAGGATGTTAAGAATATTACTGCCGACGATATTACCGATAGTAATATCAGCATTACCCTTAACTGCAGCAGCGATACTTACCGCTGCCTCCGGTGCGCTGGTGCCCATCGCAACGATTGTCAGACCGATTACCAGCTGCGGAATGCCGAAGCGCATGGCAATACCTGCCGCGCCCTCTACAAACCAATCCGCACCCTTACCGAGCATCACAAAGCCTAAAGCCAATAAAACAAACTGTAAAGCTATTTCCATTTTCTTCCTCCTTGATTTGCAGCCGTCCCTAAAAACAAAAAAGCGAGACATTGCTGCAATAAAATTACAACAAAGTCTCGCTACTTAGTCACAAAGCCGGATTGCCGAAGCAATCGTACTGACGACAGAGTGAACACGCCATGCGTGCAAGCTACTCCCTTTACATGCTTAGTTTAGCTAATCGCAAGGAGTTTGTCAAGTAAAATTTAGCTTCTTTTGAACAGCTTGCCAAAAAGCGGCGAAAGCAGGGATAAAAGAGCTGCCACCAGGAAGAACAGGCACAGCGGACGCTGGAAGAAGATACTGAAGCTGCCGTCGCTCATAATCAGCGAGCCGACAAAGTTCTGCTCTGCCATACCGCCTAAGATAATGCCGATGATAATCGCCGACATGGAAAAGCCCAGCTTGTTCATGAAGTAACCCAGGAAACCGCTTGCCACCATCAGATAAACATCGTTCAGCGAATTATTGTAGGAATAAGTGCCCACGAAGGTCATCATCACGATAATCGGCAGCAGAATGTGTACAGGCACGTTAACGACCTTCATAAAAAGTCTGATTAACGAAAAGCCCATGATACCCATAATCACGTTAGCCAACAGCAGACCGATGAAAATAGCGTAAACATCGGGCGCCTTCTCCACAAAGAGCAAGGGACCGGGCTGCAAACCCTGAACCATCAGCGCGCCCATCATAATTGCCGTTGCGCCGTCGCCGGGAATACCCAGCGTCAGTACCGGGATGAAGGCACCGCCGGAAACAGCGTTGTTGCCTGCCTCGGAAGCTACAATGCCCTCGGGCTCGCCGTTGCCGAAGTTCTTGCTGTGCTTAGACCAGCGCTTCGCCTGATCATAAGAAACAAAGGAAGCAATATCGCCGCCGGTACCGGGCACACAGCCGATGAAGGTACCGATGAAGGAGGAACGCAAAAGCGTGGTAAACACTCTCTTGATATCCTCAAACGAAGGCAGCAGACGGTCCAGCATCATATGCTGCTCCTTGCGTTCATTGTGGTAATAATCCTCGATACTGCTCAACACCTGCGCAAAGGCGAACACGCCGATAAGCACAGGGATAAAGGACACACCGCCCATAAAATAGTTGGTGTCCAGGGTGAAGCGGATTGCGCCGCTCATACCGTCAATGCCGACTGTTGCCAAAAACAGGCCGATAAGACCGCCCATAATGCCCTTGATAACACTGCCGGAGGAAACACTCGTAATAATGCTGAGGCCGAAAATAGCCAAAGCAAAATATTCCGGCTTGGAAAACTGCAGTGCAACCTTCGCCAGCTGCGGTGCCAGCAAAATCAGGCAGACGGTACTGAAGATACCGCCGAATGTGCTGGCCAAAGTGGAAAGACCGAGAGCACGTCCGGGCTGCCCCAGCTTCGTCGCCATCGGATAACCGTCCAGAGTAGTCGCTACGGAAGCAGGCATGCCCGGAGTTTTCAACAGAATTGCCGAAATACTGCCGCCGTAAATCGCACCGCAGTAAATGCCCAGCAGCATCAGAATGCCGCCGATACCGTGGAACGTAAAGGCCAGCGGAAACAGCAGCGCCAAGCCCATGTTAACGCTCAGGCCGGGCATACAGCCGAAGGCAATGCCCACCAGCACGCCGAAGAAAAGTCCCAGCAGATTCATGGGGACGAAAATCATATTTAATGCGCTCATTATATCAACCATCAGTATGACCCCCTACTCCATGAAAACAGACTGCGGCATCTGCGTATGCAGCAGCATGCCGAAAACAAGATAAATAAACAGCAGACTAAGCACTGTTGTCAGGCCGATTACCTTATAATTGCGATAATCCATAAGACGCATAACAGCCGGAATCATAAGTGCCGCTGCCAGATAAAAACCAAGAACGCTGATGAGCACACAGAACACAACAACAAAGCCCATCATTAAATAAACGCGCTTGTTGCCTGTCGAGGAAAGCTGCACCTTCACGCCATGTAAATCAGTTTTATTGACAAAGGTATAAAGCAGCAGCAAAACCGAAACAGCGCCCAGCACCGCTCCCAGCGCAAAAGGCCAGAAGCCGGGGCCGGGGCCGTTCTCCGTAAACTCCAGCGGAAAGGCTGCAGCCGCCTGCATAATCAGACCGCCGATAACCGCACCCAGCACGCCCACTATATAATTACATACTGCCATGTTATTCATATAAATCATCCTTAAAAAACTCCGACATCAAAATTGACGTCAATTCGATGCCAGACTAAATTGAGTAACTGAAATTTTATTGCAAAGTTAAGAGCAAACTAAAATGGATAAATGAACTCTTATTGCAAAGCTAAGAGCAAACTACATTGAGTAACTTAACTCTTAACATAACGTTAAAAGCAAACTAAATTGAGTAATTAAATTCTCATGCAGAGAAATAATAATTGCAGCGAGTAAGTGTTTGGAACCACAGAAGGGCCGAAACTGTCTGAGCGCTATGCAAGCTAATATTGCATAATTTTTTAGCTTAGCGCGAGTTTTTCGGCACTTCGTTTTGGTTCCACACGAAACGAGCGCCCGCAATTCTTTTGAACAGAATGAGATTTAATTACGAATCTTTAATTCATCACGCCTCTTTAGGCCCAACACGCTTAGCCGCCGCCATAATCGCCAGACGACCATGCTCAAAAGTCAAACCGCCCTGGAAGAAAACATTAAACGGCTCACGGCACGGACCATCGGCGCTCAGCTCAATAGAAGCGCCCTGTACAAAAGTACCCGCAGCCATAATAATCTCATCCTGATAACCCGGCAGCGGACTCGGAACCGGCTCAACGTGCGCATCAACAGGAGAATTGCCCTGAATAGCAACACAGAAATCGCACAAGCGCTGCTTGCTTTCCAAGGTAATAGCCTGAATAATATCGCTGCGGCGTTCCTCCGGCAGAGGCTTAACAGCATAGCCCAGGCCCTTGAAAACAGCAGCCGCAAAAACAGCAGTCTTAACAGCCTGCACCACAATATGCGGAGCAAGGAAAAGTCCCTGATAGAACTCGCGAGCAGTGTCACCCAAGGTTGCGCCCATCTCGCCGCCCAGACCGGGAGCGGTCAGACGGTAGGAAGCGTTCTCAACCAAATCCGCACGGCCGACAATATAACCGCCGGTAGGAGCCAGGCCGCCACCAAGGTTTTTAATCAGAGAGCCGGCCATCAAGTCAGCGCCAACCTCGGTAGGCTCCTGCTTCTCGATAAACTCGCCGTAGCAGTTGTCGACAAAGCAGATAACATTCGGGTTAGCTTCCTTAGCAGCACTGCAGATACGGCCGATTTCAGCAACGTCAATAGTCTTACGTTCGCTGCTGTAGCCGCAGGAGCGCTGAATATGAATCATCGTAGTCTTGGAGGTAACAGCATTTTTTACAGCCTCCAGGTCGACATGGTCGCCGGTCATCGGCAGCTCCTTGTAAGTTACGCCCAGGTCAACCAAAGAGCCGGGAGTTTTAACCGGAGAGCCGATAATAGTCTGCATAGTGTCATAAGGAGCACCTGTTACGGCAATCAGCTCATCGCCTGCGCGCAGGTTGCCCAGCAGAGCAACTGCCAGCGCATGTGTACCGCTGACAAACTGAGAACGTACCAATGCTGCCTCAGTCTTGAACAGCTCGGCGTAAATCAGATCCAGAGTATCGCGGCCCACATCACTGTAGCCGTAGCCAGTAGTAGGCTTCAAGTAGTAGTCGGAAACCATGTTATTACGGAAAGCCGCAATAACCTTTTCAGTATTGTACAAAGCTGCTGCTTCCAGCTCTGCGGTATGTTTAGCAACCTCAGCTAAGGCTGCCTGCTCTAATGCATTGTAATCAACCAAAATTCTCACCTGATATTTTTATATTTTTCGGCATAACGCCAATTCATCCTAAGCCTTGGCATCTGCAGCAAGATACTTGGCAAACTGCTGCACCTGCTCCGCGTCCAGACGCACCTTCAGCAGTGTGCCCTCCGCCAGATATTCCTGCTCCAGTACAGTGCCTGCATCATGCAAGCGTCCTACCGCAGCGGAATCGCTATAAGGCACGAGGAAGCTCTCCTCTACCGCCTTCAGCTTCAGGTTTTCTGCAATCAGCGCCAGCAGGCCATCAAGATTAAGACGTCCCTTTGCGGAAATGCAGATGCTGTTTTCTTCCTTGCTCAAACGCTCTGCCAGACCGGAATCCGGCGGCAGCTTATCAATTTTATTATAAACCGTGATAATCGTCTTATCCTTGGCACCCAGCTCATCCAGAACCTGATAAACAGCAGCAGCCTGCTCCTTATACAGCTCGTGGCTGACATCAATAACGTGCAGCAGCACGTCGGACTGCACAACCTCCTCCAGCGTAGACTGGAAGGCTGCAACAAGCTGATGCGGCAGGCGTTGGATAAAGCCGACTGTATCCGTCAAAATAGCCTGCTGCTTATTCGGCAGATCTAATTGGCGCGTAGTCGGGTCCAGCGTTGCGAAAAGCTGGTCCTGCGCGTAGATATCCGAATTAGTCAGCGTATTCAAAAGCGTGGATTTACCGGCGTTGGTGTAGCCCACAAGGCTTACCGTAGGCACACTCGCCTTCGCACGTCCGGCTCGGTGCAGAGTGCGCACACTCTTAACCTTGCCGATGCATTCCTTAATATAGGCAATGCGGTCACGGATGCGACGGCGGTCAACCTCCAGCTTAGTTTCGCCGGGACCGCGGGTACCGATGCCGCCGCCAAGACGTGACAGCGCCAGGCCCTTGCCCATAATACGCGGCAGCGTATATTGCAGCTGCGCCAGCTCAACCTGCAGCTTACCTTCATTAGTATGCGCACGTTGGGCGAAAATATCAAGGATCAGCGCCGTGCGGTCAAGCACACGCACACCCATTGACTGCTCAATGTTACGCTGCTGTGCCGGCGAAAGCTCATCGTCAAAAATGCACAGGTCTACGTTCTCCTGCTGCACATAAAGCGCCAGCTCCTGCACCTTGCCGCGGCCGATAAAGAACGCCGGGTCCGGCTTGGGGCGCTTCTGCAGGAAGCGTGCCACAACCTCCGCACCGGCAGTATCTGCCAGCTGCTTCAGCTCCTCCAAGGAATCCTCAGCCGTCCAGCCGCTGCTGTTGGGGGCACCGTATTCCATGCCCACGATAATCGCCCGCTCCGTTCCCTGCGCCAGACTGGCACTGCCCGTCTGCTTATCAAGGATGCGCTCCACCATCGCCGCCAGATTCGGGAAGAACACTCCCTCCGCCTCCTGCAGCGTCAGCGGTCCGTAGCATTCCACCTGATATTGCTCGTTGTCGTCAATACCGGTAATCATGCCGAAGCTCATCTGCGACTGGCTGATATCCGGCGAAGTAACGCCGACAGCAATCATCGCATCAAAGCGGTTATTCTTCAGTGCGGAAATATCCACACCGCTGAGCAGCGGATTGCCGTTGGGATGAGTATGCACGCAGCGCACACCGCTAAGACGGCTGGCACCGCGTCTGCCCTCTACCGGAGGCAGCTCCACACTCTGGTCATTGCCCACCGATACGGCAAGCACCTGACCGTTGCGCGCAACATAAACGCTCACCTCGCGGTTAATAAAATCAGTAACATCCGCCATACGCAAAGCCAGCTCGCTAGTCAGCAGCTGACCGCCCTCCAGACGGATATCATAAAAGGTTTTTAATTCTTCAATAACGGAATTACGGATACCCTTCAGGTTGCCGTAAATTTCATTAGCCATGGGTATTCACCTCCAATTGGGGGTTAGCTTAGCAATTTGCTTATTGAAAGGCTCCCCTTGGGGGGAGCTGGCGCCCGTCAGGGCGACTGAGAGGGGTTTACACTCTCTGTACTTTTCCCCCTCTCCGTCATCGCTACGCGATGCCACCTCTCTCCAAGGAGAGGCTTGTTGTCTTCTTGCTTCGCAGGCTCAAGCCATGACGACGCAGATGACGTATTATACTCAGTCGCCCTTATCTTCTTGCCTTCGCCGGCTCAATATTAACCTTATACCCCTTGATAAAGTTCTTGTTCATCGCACCGATAACCTTTTCGGCTACATCCTCCGGTACCTCAACAAAGGTGAACTTATCATAAATATTAATCAGGCCGATATCACGCGCCGGAATGTCTGCTTCGATAGCAATGGTGCTGACAATATCCTTAACCATAATCTTCTGGCTGCGGCCGATGTTGATGAACAGACGCACCATGCCGGGACGGCCGCCGGTGTTGCGCAGATCCTTGGAAAGAATATCCTCCTGCGGAGCCTCCAGAGCCTTAATGCCCTCCTGCATCAGCTTCAGAGCTGCGGCAGCAACCTCTTCCGCACTGTAATCATCCAGCAGGCTTTCGGCAATCGGCATATAATCATGGTATGCGTTCAGCTCCAGCACAGTCTGCATCTTGCTGATAATCTGGTCACGCTGACGCTCGATAACGTTAGCAGCGGTAGGCAGCTGACGGCGTTGGATTTTAGTCTTGACAGTGCGCTCAATCAGCTTCAGCTGACGGAACTCACGCGGAGTAATGAAGGTCATAGCTACGCCAGTGTTGCCTGCACGACCGGTACGGCCGATGCGGTGAACGTAGCTTTCCGGATCCTGCGGAATATCAAAGTTGATAACGTGAGTAATGTTGTCAACGTCGATACCGCGGGCAGCAACGTCGGTAGCAATAAGCACATCGACAGCGCCCTCGCGGAATTTCTTCATTACGCGGTCACGCTGGTTCTGGCTCAGGTCACCATGCAGGCCCTCAGCCATGTAGCCACGGCTGGAAAGTGCGATAGACAGGTCATCAACACCCTTTTTGGTACGGCAGAAGATAATCAGCTTGCCGTCGATTTCTGCGTCCAGCAGACGGCACAGGCCTTCAATCTTATCCTTGGTTTCGAAATAGTATTGCTCAATCAGAGGTACAGTCAGCTCTTCCTTGGAAATGGTTACATTCTTCGGTGCCTTCATGTACTTCTTGGTCAAGCTCAGAATCGGACGGGGCATAGTTGCGGAGAACAGCAAAGTCTGGCGTTCAACCGGCAGGCTGCGCATAATTTCTTCGATATCATCAACAAAGCCCATATCCAGCATTTCGTCAGCCTCATCCAGTACGAGGAATTTGATATGGTCCAGATGGATAGTACCGCGGTTGATATGGTCAATCAGACGGCCCGGAGTACCGATAACAATCTGCACATTGTTGCGCAGCGCACGTATCTGGCGTTCAATCGGCTGGCCGCCGTAAACAGGCAGTGCACGCACGCGGCGGGTACGGCCGATTTTGCCGACCTCTTCCGCAACCTGAATAGCCAGCTCACGGGTCGGAGTCATAATCAGCGCCTGAATATGCTTGAAGTCGTTAATTGCCTGCACCAGAGGAATACCGAAAGCAGCAGTTTTGCCGGTACCGGTCTGTGCCTGGCCGATAACGTCGTTACCTTCGAGCACCAGGGGAATAGTAGCGGCCTGAATCGGAGAAGGCTCTTCGAAGCCCATGTCAGTCAGGGCGGTTACAATTTTTTTGTCCAGCTCTAAGTTGCCGAACATCTCTTTTTGAATGGTCATTAATGTTTATCCTCCATATTGTTTTTTTCTTCTAATAATTTATCAATAGCCATGGAAATAGCTGTCTGAGCTATTCTCAGCTTATTTTCTGTTCTTGTAGACATAAAACGGTGCTCCTGGCAATATACCACATCGTCGGTAGCAACGGCAATATATACAAGGCCTACCGGCTTGCCCTCGCTGGCTCCCGGTCCGGCGTTGCCCGTAATGCTCACACCGTAATCGCTGCCCAGCTGCTTGCGTACGCCCAGCGCCATTTCGCAGGCGGTTTCGCGGCTGACAGCACCGTATTTGGCCAGCGTATCTGCCTGTACATTGAGCAGCTTCTGCTTGGCCATGTTAGTGTAGCTGACGATGCTTCCCAGCAGATATTCGCTGCTGCCCGGCACATCTGTAACCAGGCTGCTGGCAAGACCGCCGCTGCAGGATTCCGCAAAGGCAATGGTTTTGCCCTGCTTCAGCAGCTCCTGCCCTAAGCAGGCCGCCAGAGTGGCATCATCCACACCGTATATATAATTATCAACGCTCTTGCGTACCTTGGCTTCCATAGCGTCGAGCATTACGGCTGCCTTCTTTTCATTGGCAGCCTTCGCTGTAAGCCTGATGAGAATTTCACCGTAGCGGGCATAAAGCGCAATCGTAGGATTCGTCTGCGCCATAATCAGCTCGTCGAGCTTGGATGCTACCATGGATTCGCCGATACCGCGCAGATGCAGAGTGCGCGACATGATAATGCCGTGCTCGCTGAAGCGCTGCAGCATACGCGGCAGCAGCTGCTTTTCGCACACATCCGTAAGCTCGCTCGGAGGTCCTGGCAGCATAATGAAGATTTTATCCTTATATTCCAGCCACAGTCCGGGAGCGGTACCCACATCGTTCTGCAGTACCTCGGCCCCGATGGGAACATACGCCTGCTTTTCGTTATTTTGCGAAGGGCAAAGTCCCTTCTTGGCAAAATATGCATCTATGCGTCCCCACGTATCCAAATCGAGATAGCCTTCGGTATGACAAACCTCCATCACCATCTCCTTGGTAATATCACCGCGCGTCGGCCCCAAGCCGCCGCTGGTAATGATGATATCGGCGCGCTGCATGGCCTGCTCCAGCACTGCGCGCATACGCTCCGGATTATCTCCGACCGTAGTGTGATATAAAACATCAAAGCCTATATTGTTCAGCTTGCGGGATAAATACTGCACATTGGTGTTTAAAATTTCACCCAGCAGCAGCTCCGTCCCGGTAGTAATGATTTCAACCTTCATCTGCTGTCACCCTCTCACCGGTTATTTTGACTCTTACAGCAACGCTCTTAAACCAGCTCTGCCACCATTTCATAGGTAAAGCCTTGCAGAATACGCACTCTTACCATCTGGCCTACCTCCAGCTCGGCGGCATTTTCGATAAAGATGTTGCCGTCGATATCAGGTGCCTCATGGTAGGAACGTCCTACCGCAAGAGCGGGGTTTTCTTCATCAAAGCCTTCGACGATAACGTCCAGCTCCTCATCCTCGCGCTCCTGATGGATTTCTTCGGAAATACCTGCCTGCAGCGCCATCAGCTCATGATAGCGGTTTTCCTTAACCTCAGGCTCAATCTGGTTTTCCATAGCGCCGGCCACAGTGCCCTCCTCCTGGGAATACTGGAACACGCCTGCGTTTTCAAAGCGCTGCTTTTCAACAAAGTCCATCAGCTCCGCAAAATCCTCGTCGGTTTCACCGGGGAAGCCCACGATGAAGGTAGTGCGGATAGTAATTCCCGGAATACGCTCACGCAGCTTGGCCAAAAGCTCCTCTACCTGCGCGCGTGTATCGTAACGGTTCATGCTGTCGAGCAGTCTGTCGCTGGCATGCTGCAGAGGAATATCAATATACTTGCACACCTTGTCGCATTCGGCAAAGGCTGCAATCAAATCGTCCGTAAAGTTGTTGGGATACAGGTACATAACGCGAATCCACTTAATGCCCTCCAGCTCGTTGAGGTCACGCAGCAGCTGCGGCAAAAGCAGCTTGCCAGTGAGGTCCTCGCCGTAGCGGGTAGTGTCCTGCGCAACTACAATCAGCTCCTTGACGCCGTGAGCAGCAAGGCTTCTTGCCTCTGCCATAACCTCATCATAAGGACGGCTGGTGTAGGGACCGCGCAGCCGCGGAATAATGCAGTAGGAGCAGCAGTTGTCGCAGCCCTCGGCAATTTTCAGGTACGCCATGTAATCAGGCGTAGTCAGCATTCTGGGCGGAGCCTGCACATTTTTGCTTTCCAGCTTCTGCAGATGCTTTACGCGCTTGCCTGCCAGCACCTGGTCGATAACCCAACCGATATCGGTAAAGCAGTCGGTGCCGACGATAGCGTCAACCTCCGGCATGCTTTCGAAAAGCTCGTCTGCATAGCGCTGGCCGAGGCAACCTGTCATAATCAGATACTTGCAGCTGCCCTCCTCCTTGTATTGCGCCATTTGTAAAATTGTGCTGATGGATTCCTCCTTCGCACTTTCGATAAAACCGCAGGTATTAACAATAATCAGTTCGGCATCTGCGGGATCGTTGGTAATCTCCAGCTGCTTATCCTTGATAATACCCAGCATAACTTCAGAATCTACCAGATTTTTGGGACAGCCGAGGCTGACCATACCTATTTTCATTCTTTACCTCCAAAACCTGCTGCCCTCACCCAAGCTGTCGGGACAGCAAGCAAGAGCATAAATCACTATAATCTAATCACTAATCACTGATGACTAATCACCAATCACCAATCACTATTTACTGAAACGTACCTTACTCAGCCACTTATTTGTCAGTCTGTCCTGCTTAACAGGCTCCAGATAGCTGCTGTTAAGCCAAATTTTATCTGCATCGGCAGCAGCCTCGTCAAAGCCACGCGGGAATAGGAAAAGATAGCCTGTAGCATTTTCCTGCGCTATCGCCTGCACCTGCTCGCTTGTCAAAAGCCATTCCATAACGGCAATACCCTGCAAATCATCGGCAGTGTTCTTAAAGAGGCCTACGCAGAAAAGATTTACCGGTGTGCCTTCCTTAGGATAGACAACATAAGCAGGAAATTTATTTTCCAGATATTTAAACACGTAGCTTTGTCTGGTTATAGCCACATCCGCATCACCTACCGCCGCCATGCGCACAGGTGTAAAGGGAAACTTGGCATATTGCCCGATAAAACGGTTAATATTGCCTAAATACTCCAGCGATTCATCCTCGCCGAAGCGGTCTGCCAGACCTGCCAGAAAGTTTTGCGTGCTGTTGCTGTCGGATAAATTTTCCAGAGCAATGCGCAGCTGCTCTTTTCCTGCCAAATCCTGCCAGCTGCAGATATTGGCCTGACCGACAGTACGGGCGTACTGCTGGTTGACCAGAAAAACTATCGGATCATAGAAAACGCCGTACCAGCTTAAATCTGCGTCACGGAACTTCTGCGGTAGTCTGTCGCCATCGGCAAAGGCCACAGGCTTCAGCCTTCCATGACGCTTCAGGCCGGCAAGCGTGCGCTGTTCGGCCAGCACAACGTCCGGCAGCTCCCCGCCAGGCTTCAGCTCGTAAACAGCCTTCAGCTGCAGCTTAGCCTTATTATCCTTGTTAAAGGCATCCACCAGGTTTTCAGTAAATTTATTATCAAGCTCGGAATACAGGATAATGGTTTTTGCCCCTGCGTTCTGTACAGGAGCAGGCTGCTCACCGCAGCCTCCCGTCAGTATTCCGGCCAATATCAGCACTAAAAAGATACAACGGAACATCTCATCCCTCCGTTACTATCTGCGGCGCTTATCCTCACGCCTTTTTCCACCGGTACTGCCTGAAGCGGTACTGCGCGTTGCATTACGCGCTCCACTGCCGGCAGCACTGCGGGTTGCATTACGCTTCGGTCCGCGAGATGCATCACGCTTTGCGCCACGCGCTCCGCCGCGCTGCTCCTGCTCCGTATGCAGCAGGCATTTAGGTCCGCTGCCCACAAGGTCCATACGGCCTGCCTTCTGCAGCGCCTCCAGCACCAGCTTGCGGTTACGCGGAGTACGGTACTGCATCAGCGCACGCTGCATTGCCTTATCATGCGGATTGCGGGCCACAAATACGGTTTCACCGCTTTCCGGGTCGACGCCAGAATAATACATCGCCGTCGCCGCACTGCCGGGAGTAGGAATGAAGTCCTGCACCTGCTCCGGATTGTGCTTGATATCACGCAAAAACTCTGCCAGCTCAATAGCATTGTTCAGCGTGCAGCCCGGATGGCTGGAAATAAAATACGGCACAAGATATTGCGGCAGGCCGATTTCTTTATTTTTTTGCGCATAAAGGCGCATAAACTTCAGATAAACATCCTTGCCGGGCTTGCCCATACGCGCCAGAACCTGCGGTGCGATATGCTCGGGCGCCACCTTCAGCAGACCGCTGATGTGATAGCGGCACAGCTCATCCAGGAAATCCTGCTTTTTATCCGCCAGCATATAATCATAACGGATACCGCTGCGGATAAACACCTTCTTGACGCCCGGTAAAGCGCGCAGCTTGCGCAAAAGCGCTATATAATCGCTGTGGTCAGCATCAATATTGGGGCACGGCTTGGGGAACAGGCACTGTCTGTCCTTGCACACGCCGTATTTCAGCTGCTTGGCACAGGAAGGATGGCGGAAGTTGGCCGTAGGGCCGCCGACGTCATGGATATAGCCCTTGAAGCCGTCCAGCTGTGTCAGAATCTTAGCTTCGCGCAGAATAGATTCATGGCTGCGAGCCTGAATGATACGTCCCTGATGCGCATGAATAGCGCAGAAGGAACAGCTGCCGAAGCAGCCTCTGCTGCTGACAAGGCTGAACTGAACCTCTTCGAGCGCCGCAACGCCTCCCTTGGCATCGTAGCTCGGATGCCACTTACGCATATAGGGCAAATCATAGATAGCGTCCATCTCCTCCATCGTCAGCGGGAAGATGTTCGGATTCTGTACGATATATTTCTTCTGTCCCTTCTGGACTACGATTTTGCCATAAAACGGGTCCTGCTCCTTGCTCTGCAGCTTGAAGGCTCTGGCAAATTCCTTGCGGTCGTCCTTGATAGCCTTCCAGTCGGGAAGCTCTACATATTCGTCGTCAGGCAAAGTGTCGGACATATAAGCTGTACCGCGGATGTAATGCATATCCTCGGCGCCGGCACCGCCTGCCAGATAGTCGGCAATTTCCACTACCTGCTTTTCGCCCATGCCGTAAACCAAAAGGTCCGCACCGCTGGCCTCCAGAATGGAGGGCATCAGCTTGTTTTCCCAGTAGTCGAAATGTACAAAACGGCGCAGGCTGGCTTCAATGCCGCCGATAATTACAGGCATATCCGGCCACAGCTTTTTGAGGAGCTGCGCATAAACGGCCGTAGCATGGTCGGGACGCTGTCCCACCGCGCCGCCTGCGGTATACTTGTCGACAGCACGCTCATTCTTGGCTGCCGTATAACGGCACAGCATGGAGTCAAGGTTGCCGCCGGAAATAAGCACGCCCAGTCGCGGCTTGCCCAGCTCTGCCAGATATTCTGCTTTATCCCAACGCGGCTGGCACAGCATAGCTACCTTGTAGCCCTGCGCCTCCAGCACACGGCAGATTACTGCCGGACCGAAGGAGGGGTGGTCTACATAAGCATCGCCACTGATAAACAGAAAGTCAAGCTGCTCCCAGCCACGCTCGGCAATTTCCTGAGCGGAAATCGGTAAAAACTGTTTCATGAAAAACTCCTGAACAAATTATTATTTCTTCTTATCGGCCTTCGCTTCGCCGGCAGCCTGCGGCTGCTGCGGCTCAGCCGGCTTAACCTCAGCCTGCGGCTTCGGTTCTTCTGCCTTCGGCGCAGGTGCGGCTGCAGCGGGCTGCGGCGCTTCCTCTACTGCGGCAGCAGGTGCGGCCTTGGTTTCGGCTACGGGCTGCGGTGCAGCCTCCTCTGCCTTAGCTGCGGCTGCAGGCTGTGCGGGAGCGTTGCGCAGATAAGTCTTGACGGCAACGCCATGCTCGCCCTTCAGGTCAACAGCCTCGCCGTTCACCTTGATGCGTACAACGCCGATATTGCCGTACTTGACAATCAGCTTATCCTTAGCCTCAAAATGCTTGCTTTCCTTAGCATGCAGAATGCCGGCAAAAAGCTCCTTGCCGTCGGCACTTGCCTCCAGCCAGCAGTCACCCTCGGCCTCCAGGTCAACAGTAACCTTGTCAAGCACTGCGGGTGCTTTAGCTTCGGGCTTAACCTGCTCGGTCTGCTTGGCCTCATCCTTAGGCATATTTTTAAAATAGTTAATCGTAGCGGGAATAGCAAAATAGCCTGCCGTGAGCACCGCTACCGCTGCTAAGCCTGCTAAACACTGCTTCATCGGCAGCTTCGGCAAACCCGGCATTTCAAAGCGGCCTGTGCCGCTGCCGATATCACGCTTATCCTTCAGCTGGATATTGAGGCGGACCTTTTCCACCTCACGGATACCCTTGCTGCGTACAGCCTCTGCCGCCATACCGGCAGCACTTGCTTTATATTCATTAACAAGCTCCGGACCGTTCAAGCCCAGATAATTACCGTAGTTGCGGATTATTCCCTTCAGGAAAACCTCGCCCGGAGTCTTGTCATATTCGTCATTTTCTACAGCCTGCAGATAACGGCTGCGGATACTGGTAGCCTTTTCGGCATCAGCAAGAGAGATACCCTTAGCCAGTCTTGCTTCTTTCAAAATTGCGCCGACAGTCTTTTCCTTATCATCCATTTCGCCTGCACCTCCGCTTATTCACGGCGCAGGAAGCGTTCCTCTGCTTCCTTACGCGACATTATAACCTCTCGTGGCTTGCTGCCTACGGATTGACCGACAATGCCCAGCTCCTCCATGGTATCTACCAGACGCGCCGCACGCGTATAGCCTATGCGGAAGCGTCGCTGCAGCATGGAGCTTGATGCCTGCCCCATATCCAGCACAAGGCTCAGGGCATCCTCAAAAAGCTCATCCTCTGCAGGCGCATTGGAGCCTGCATCCTCGGCATTATGGCCTTTATTATCACATTCCAGCTCCTGCTCTGTTACTTCTTCGCTGTAATTTACAGGAATGGACTGCTTGATAATGAAATCTACTATTTTATTCAGCTCATCATCGCTGACGAAGGCACCCTGCACACGCACAGGCTTGTTGTAGCCCATGGGGTAAAAGAGCATATCGCCCTTGCCCAGCAGCTTTTCGGCACCGCCCATATCAATAATGGTGCGCGAATCTGTCTGCGAGGATACGGCGAAAGCAATACGTGAAGGAATATTCGCCTTGACGATGCCTGTAATAACATCTACGGACGGACGCTGGGTTGCCAGAATCAGATGGATACCGGCAGCGCGGGCCTTCTGTGCCAGACGCAGGATGGCATCCTCCACATCAACCTTGGCTACCATCATCAGGTCGGATAACTCGTCGATGATGATTACGATATAGGGCATCTTTTCGGCGGCCTGTGCGTTATAGGTTTTGATGTCACGCACACGGCTGTCGGCAAACGCCTTATAACGGCGCTCCATTTCCGCTACCGCCCAGTGCAGCGCGCTGGCTGCCTTTTTCGGCTCGGTGACAACAGGTGTCAGCAGATGCGGAATACCGTTGTAATTAGACAATTCTACGACCTTAGGGTCGACAAGAATCAGTTTAACCTCGTCCGGGGTAGCACGGTACAAAAGACCGGCGATAATCGTATTGATGCACACCGATTTACCGGAGCCCGTGGAGCCTGCTACCAGAAGGTGGGGCATTTTCGCAAGGTCGGCGGAAATAATATCACCGCTGATATCCTTGCCCAGACCGATGCACAGATGCTCCTTGGCATTGCGCACACTGCCTGCCTCCACAACCTCACGGAAGCACACGGGATCGTTCTTCGTGTTCGGCGCTTCGATGCCGATGGCGGATTTGCCGGGAATCGGTGCCTCGATACGTACACCGGGCGCAGCCAGACGCAGGGCAATATCATCCGCAAGGTTCACCACCGAGCTTACCTTCACACCTGCCGCAGGCTCCAGCTCAAAGCGGGTAACCGACGGTCCGCGCGTGACGGCAACAACTCTGGCGCGCACCTTGAAGTCTGCCAAAGTCTGCTCCAGCACCGCACATTGATCCATGATGTCCTTCTGATAGGTGGACGGGTCACTGGCCTTCGGCGTATCGAGAAGCTCCAGCGGGGGCAGCTGATAGCTGCTCGCGGCCTGCGCTTCAGGCTCATATGCTGCTGCGGTCTGCTGAGCAGGCGCCGCTGCGGCAATTTTATCTGCGCTGTCAAAAATCGTTACGGCCGGCTTCTCCGGTTCAGGCTCAGGCTGCGGCTCTGCCTTGGCAGGCACTGCAAACGCTGCCGCCTGTTCCTCGCGATAGGTATTGCGGATTACGGAAGCAGGACGCTCCGGTTCGGGCTCAGGCTCGGGTTCGGCAGCCAGCGGCTCCGCATCATCCAGAAAGCGGCTGTCCGGCTCGTAATCATCGTCATAATTGATAATCGGTCTTACAATGACCTCGGGTTTGGACTGCTCCCATTCGGGCAGCTGCACCGGATCACGCTCTATTTCCTCTTTTAAAGGTGATTTTTCGTAAACACTCTTGTTTTTAGTAAAGCCTAAAATGCTTCTGAAAGCACTTTTCTTCTGCACGCCCTCGTTGAAGGCATCAAATTCGGGGCTGGTATAGTTGCTGATAACATTATCCGCGGGAGCGGCATGCTGTTGAGGTGCGGCACTCTTGCGTTTGAACACAGCTCTTACCGCAGGCTCAGGATGCACGCGCTCCTCCATCACCTTGTCACCTGGGCGCACCAGCGTAATCTCATCGGAGGTCAGGTAATCCTGCCACAGCTCCCACCATTTGCGCAGCGGCAGCACCAGGCCCAGCAGCCACAGCCAGCCTAAGGCCAGAATAATATAAACCGTTACATCACCGGCAAAGGAACGCAGCAGCTTCAGCAAAAGGCCGCCTATAAGACCGCCGCCATCCGCTATCAGCGAAGGCTCCAGCTCAGAGCCAACAGGCACAAAAACATGATGAGCTGTGCCTGTAAGGCACAGCGTCACCAAAGTAAAAATTAATGTTCTCTTGTTAAAAACACCAAACTGACCTCTAAGCAGCTGCCAGGACGCAGCAAAGAAAGCCAAAGGCAGCAGAAAGATACCCTTACCCAGCAGATGCTGCTCCACCAGATAAGCATAATGCATTACGCCGTCCTCAGCCGTCATAAGAAGCGCGGCTGCAAACAGCAGACCCATAAGCAGGCAGACAACGCCGACAGGGCGCGAGTAGCTTCTATTCTGTTGCTTCCTTCTTCTTTCCTTGCGCAAGATAAGACAACTCCTAAAATCGTAGCAGTCAGCAGTCATCTGTTATCAGCTGACTGCTGACAACCGCTCACAAAAAACTATTCACTAATCACTAGTCACTGAAAACTATCAAATCTCCATGATAATCGGCAGAATCATCGGGCGACGACGGGTTCTTTCGAACAGGAAGCGTCCCAGAGAATCACGCACGGTGGACTTGATTGCCGACCATTCGGAAACATTGTTTTCCTCGCAGCGGTCTAATGCAGCCTGCACCTTGTCGCGTGCTTCATCCATCAAGTCCTCGGCCTCGCGTACATAAACAAAGCCGCGGGAAACGATATCCGGACCGGAAACCACATGGCAGGATTCCTTATCGATGGTTACAACAACAATCATGATACCGTCCTGAGAGAGCTGACGGCGGTCGCGCAGTACGATGTTGCCTACATCGCCGACACCCAGGCCGTCAACCAGCACCTTGCCTGCAGGCACCTTGCCGTTAATGGTAATGCTGCTCTTGGTCAGCTCGATAACGCTGCCGTTTTCACCGATAACTATGTGATCTGCCGGCATGCCGAGAGATTTTGCCAGATTAGCATGCTTAACCAGGTGACGATATTCACCGTGCACAGGCATGAAGAAACGCGGACGCACCAGATTGTGCATCATCTTGATTTCCTCCTGGCTGGCGTGGCCGGAAACGTGGACGCCGTTGCTCTTTTCATAAATAACGTCCGCACCCAGCTTGTACAGATGGTCGATAGTACGGGAAACAAGCTTTTCGTTGCCCGGAATAGGTGTAGCAGAAATAATTACTGTATCACCGGGCATAATATCAACCTTTTTATGGTCATTCATAGCCATACGGGTGAGCGCGCTCATCGGCTCGCCCTGACTGCCGGTGGTGATAATAACAACCTTTTCCGGCGTATAGTTATGAGTTTCATCAATATCAATCAAAACGCCCTCGGGAACCTTCAGATAACCCAGCTCCTTAGCGATATTAACAACATTCACCATGCTGCGGCCAATAACTGCTACCTTACGGTCATACTTCACAGCAGTATCAATAACCTGCTGGATACGATGTACGTTAGAGGAGAAGGTTGCTACTATAATACGGTGCTTAGCATAGCGGAACTCCTCGTCAAAGGTCTGGCCAACCATTTTTTCGCTGGGAGTGAAGCCCGGGCGCTCGGCGTTGGTGCTGTCTGCCAACAGGCACAGTACACCGCGGTCGCCGTATTCGGCAAATTTATTGAATTCCATAACCTGTCCGTCAACAGGAGTGTGGTCGATTTTGAAGTCACCAGTGTGGATAATAACACCGATAGGAGTAGTAATCGCGATAGCAACAGCGTCGGGAATGCTGTGGTTGACGCGGATGAAATCGAGCTTAAAGGCACCGGCGTTAATCTTGTCACCGGGTTTTACTACGTGCAGGTTTTCGTTGCCTACACCGTTTTCCTTCAAGCGGCCTTGTAAAATACCCAGAGTAAGTGCGGTACCATAAACGGGACAATCAATTTGTTTCATAACATAGGGCAGCGCACCGATATGGTCCTCGTGACCATGTGTCAGAAAGATACCCTTAATTTTATCTTTATTCTCAACCAAATATGTAATATCGGGAATAACCAAGTCAATGCCGAGCATATCGTCTTCAGGGAACATCAGGCCTGCATCAATCAGGATCATGTCGTCCCCGTAACGGAATACCGTCATATTTTTACCAATTTCGCCCAAACCACCCAGCGGGATAATCTGGACCTTATGTTGAAATTTACCCAAAAAAAATACACCTCCATTTTTTATTTTACATTCTTCCGTACAAATGTAGAAATTGAATTTGATACTGTGTCCGCACACATACTCTCTACTTTATTATACACTAAATATGGGCTATTGACAAATAGTGATACATATTTTTTGTGAAAAGTTTGTTGCCAAACGGATGATTTTTTGGCAGAGGAATAGCGCATGCAAAAAAGCGGCTGCGGGCAATGTGCCCCAGCCGTTAAAGTGCAATAGTGTGAACTAGTTAGGTCACAATTTTTAGACTAACCCAACTAAATCCATATGTTACAGGTTCATCAACAACAGTGAATCAGGTATACCCAAACTCATATAGTCACCCAACCAATAAATAGGATCTGAGCTATTCCATACCCAGCTCACCATTATTAACATTTTAAAATTATTTTACACGTAAGATAATCTCATATAAATAGCAATATTCACCTAAGATTGGTAGCTTGGACAATTCAACGGTAATCAAAGACCCAGATGTCCACCAATAATAAATATTTTTACAATCTTTGCTATTCTTATCTATTTTATTATTGTCAATGAACAGTGATTCATTTTTGACAGAATCCCCCAACCTATTATTAAGATATGAAACTAGTTTATGACTATTGTTTAAAAGTTTATTAAATTTTTGATTTTCAAGATAGTCTTGTGGTGAACCAAAACCAAGATTACCTTCCATATCTAATATTATTTCAGTCAACTTATTGTCTACAAAGCGGAATGTTAAATAATCTATTTTTTGTCCACCAACAAATAAATTGCTAGTACGCATTGCTAACCCTGGTTCAATTCTACCATCATAACTCACATCCCATAAATTAGGATTCTGCACTCTAACTTCTTCTCGTGACATCCCCCACTTATATTTATCTAAATCTACTATATTCCTTTCAATAATAGGTTCTGAAGCATTGCTGTTACCTGATTTTAAGTATGCTGCAACATTAGCGAAAGAAGAATTTTTAGGAATATTACTTTCTCTTGAATCCTCTATAGCTTCTACTTTTTGGCATACGTAATTTTTATCAAACTCACAAATTCCTGTTGCTTTAATTGTGTCTTTATTAATATCTATTTCAACTACACGAACAACGGATGTGTTTTTCAAAGATTTAACTTCCACAGCAACACTATATTTACTATCACTAATTTTTTTCGTTTTATCTTTCAGCAGCCAAAAAGAATCGCCACCAGAACTGTATACTTGAAGCTTTTTTTCTTTTTTCATATCTATATTCTTGATATCGTTAATATCAATTCCCTTTTTAGTAAAGCTTAAATTAGGGAAAAAACTAAAACTGCTAAAAGAATCATTTTTTACTGCTTCCCTAACTTCCTTTTTGTGCATTTCTTTTAAAATATTAACTACAAATAGAAGCGCTAAACCTACAATTATACAAACAACTACCTTAGCATAGTGTCTGCTTTTAAAAGCAGGCAGCACTATAGCTGTAGCAATAAGCATTATAAGAGCAGATAAAATGTTGTAAAATAATACTCCCCTAAATAACGTAAATCCCAAAACCAGAAAAGCTATTCCAGCAAATATTACTCTTTTATCAATACCAGTTTGTTTTGGCATATTACTGCTTGTATCGTTCGACATTTTGTCACTATTAGATTCGTTATTTACTATATTGTCACCAAGAGTATTATTAACTACTTCTAATTTAGCTCCGCATTTAGTACAAAACATCGAATCGTCTGGAATATTTGCCCCGCATTTTCTACAAAACATATAAATCCTCCTATCTTCTAAACAAACACATAAATATGACACTAAGATAATAATCCGAAAACCATCACCGATATCATATTTTAATGTTGTAGAAACATCCTTTATTACAAATCATCAAACAGAATATATCATCTACCTACCATTATACAGAAAACAAAAAAGAGCACAGCAAAAATAAGACAAGCTGTTACACACCCGTTATTCTCATCAGATTCTAATTCTATTCCTTCCCAACTCAGTTTTTGATTACATACAGGACAATTAGGATAGCCCTTTAAAATTGAATGACCACATGAGGGGCAAATATATGAGTAATTTTCCACAATTTTTTCTTGTGAATCATTCACATCCGGCAACTTCTGATTACATATAGGACATACAGAAAGCCATTTCAAGACAGAGTTACCACAAGAAGGACAAATAGTAGAATTCTGATTAACATTAGCTGACTCATGTTTTAAAACAATCACCATTCTAGGATTTTGTTTATTAAAAGAACTATCCATAGTAGTTGTTTGCTCAAAAGCACTAGCATTATCCCATACTATTCGGTCACCACATTTGGGACAAAACTTCATTTCCGGTAAAAGTTGTCTTCCACACTTTCGACAGAACTTTACTTCGCTATTGGATGAAAGATTATACTGTTTATTCCATTCTGCATCTACCTTAGCCTTCAACTGTTGAAAAGCATTGTAGTTATCGAAATCTTTATTCATGAACGGCTCAGCCATATTGAGAACCTTTCGAGCCTTTTCATTGCTCCCACCCTTATCAAATCCGGCACCGAACCACCATAAAGCAGTTCCATAAAAATCTCTGAGTTCATAATTCCACGCATTATTATTTTCGAGAAACTGATAGTCTTCAGCAACTTCGCTATAGAAATCACTCAAAAGATTATCGCACAAAGGAACAATGTCATTACCAACACCGCTATTAAAAACTCGCTTATTGAGCAAATCTATATAATATTTACAGGAATTTTCAAACCTGTTAGAAACAATTTCAACCTGCTTAGAAAATTCTCGCCTATCAGCACGCATCTTCTGCTCCCTTGCATACTCAGCCGCTTCCCTATCAGCCTGTGCATGAGCGGAATAACTCCTAGCATTTGCCAAATGGATATCATAAGCTTCTCTTTCAGCAGAATTTGATAAAACAGAATAAGCTTCATTAATTTCAATCATCCTACTTCTAGCTACATCAGGATCGACCTTCGTTACATCAGGATGGTATTTTTTGGCCAAAACAGCATATGCTTTCTTGATTACATCAAGTGAAGCTTTAGGATGCACTTCTAAAATCTCATAATAATCCTTCACACCAAAACGCCTGCCTCTCACGAAATTACTTTATAACTTTATTTTATCGTTTTAACAACATGATTATTCCTGTTATTACTAATACAGGAATCGAGAAATAAACACCATATATAATATGAGCAATAAAGCAAATGACTGCACAAATCCATGCAGCTTTATCGTTATCTTCCCAATTTCCAAACCTTTTCACCAAAAAATATTGTACAAGACTTATAACAGAAGCTGCTATCAGCATACCAATGATATAAGGAAAATGGCGATAAAGTACTTTACCCATAACTTTTCCAAAAGCAGTAACTACAATAAAAGCAATAAATATTAAAACATTATTCTTTGGCTCATTGTATAATGAAATTGCACACCTGAAAAATCGAATAAAAAATAGTCC
>OICT01000344.1_pt1 | contig 24105 bp, 19 predicted proteins | sample 1581331 | NCBI WGS metagenome assembly OICT01 (sample SAMEA3882544, study PRJEB24775) | human gut metagenome | biome: human-associated habitat; feature: intestine environment; material: feces | place: Netherlands | collected 2009/2010 | reverse complement strand
GCCCGGTGTGGTTGCGGTTGCGCTGACCGGCAGCGGTGTACAGGCAGGCATCCGCGGCCTCCCACGCACCGGGCAGTATCGGCACCGCATTGGCATCGATGACGCTGGAGAGTTTCTCCCCCATCATCTCGTGCAGATGGCCCAGAAAGCTGAACCCGGTCACATCCGTGGCGGCGTGCACCTCGTACCTGCGCGCGATCTCTGCCGCTGCTTTGTTCAGGGTGGTCATGGAACGGACTGCGGCTTCCATCTGTTCCGGAGCGGCTTCGCCCACCCGGTTGGCGGTGCAGATCAGCCCCACGCCAAGTGCCTTGGTCAGAAGAAGTTTGTCGCCCGGGCGGCCGGTATCGTTGGCCGTCAGGCGGTGCGGGTCTACCAGGCCTGTCACCGACAGGCCGTACTTCACACCGGTATCGGCAATGGAGTGCCCACCCACCAGCATGCCCCCGGCTTCGGCCACCTTTTCGGCACCGCCGCGCAGAATCTCCCCCAGCACGTTCAGATCCATGCTCTCGGAGAAGCAGACAAGATTCAGTGCCGTTTTGACCTCACCGCCCATGGCGTAGACATCGCTCAGGGCATTGGCCGCGGCGATCTGCCCGAAGGTATAGGGGTCATCGACCATCGGCGGGAAGAAATCCACCGTCTGCACCAGGGCAATATCCTCGGTAATGCGGTAGACGGCAGCATCGTCCCGGCTGTCGTAGCCAACCAGAAGGTCGGGGTCTTTTTCGCCCCGGGGCAGCTTTTCCAGAATGCGGCTCAGTACCCCGGCACCCAGCTTTGCGGTGCATCCGCCGCCGGTGCAGAAGACAATGGGGCCCTGTTCTGCCATTTCATGCACGCTCCCTTTCATCAAAATAAGTCAACATGCCCTGCACCTCATATTTTTCGCGCAGGAGCGCGAGGATCTGTTCTCCGGCAGCAATGCGGGCGGGGTCATCCGCCTGATTGAGCACCACAGAAAAACGGCGGTTTCCCACCAGTTTTCGTCCTCCCTGCTCACTGGCCAGCAGCCTTGCCAGCAGCTCCGGGGTCAGAAGCGTTTCGGGGGCAGCGCCCAGCAGGGCGCAGGCCTGCTCCAGCCGGAAGCAGACCTCCCGCAGAGGTCTGCCCAGTGCGGACAATCCGGCCACAGCCAGCACGATATCGCTTTCCGGCAGCAGCACCGGTTCATGGGCCGCCGGAACTTTGCAGGGCATCCGTTTTGCACCGTCCGCTTCCAGAAGAACAATATCAGCCTGTGCCATCCAGCGGGTCAGCTGTTCCGACGGCAGGGCGGTCAGCTTGCCCTGCTCTGCCGGGACACCGGCCACGGCATATTGCCCTGCCGCCCAGAGGGCCGCAAGGGCGGCTTCATCTGCGGCATAATGTGCCCCGGGCTGCCAGATGTGGGTTGTGGTGCTCACCAGCACCCGCCAGCCTTTGGCGGCACAATGCCGGGCAAAGGCATAGAGCAGGGTGGTCTTTCCGCCGCCGCCCACCAGCGAGATCACATGGCCCTTTTCAGCCAGAAACGGAAAATGTGTTTCCGAAAGCATCAGCGGTTCTCTTCCACCGCCATGGCGACCTGCTCCGGGGTGATGGGCAGCTCGTAGAAGCGGGTACCGATGGCATTGTAGATGGCATCCGCGATGGCGGGCAGCGGGGTGTTGATGACCACCTCACCAATGGATTTTGCACCAAACGGGCCGTTGGGCTCGTAGCTGCTCTCAAACTCGATCCGCACCTTCGGAATATCCATACGGTTGGGGATCTTATACTGCATAAAGGAATTCTCCATCGGCCAGCCCTTGGCATCGTAGGTGATGTTCTCGGTCAGGGCCATGCCGATGCCCTGCAGGATGCCGCCCTCGGTCTGCACACGGGTCAGGTTGGGGTTGATGGGGGTGCCGCAGTCCACACAGGCGGCATAATCCACCACCTTGACCTTACCGGTCTCCTTGTCCAGCTCAATTTCAGCCGCACCGACCATGTAGGGCGGGGGCGAAAGGGGCGAGGTGTGGGTCTCGGTGATCTCCAGCGGCACCATGTGGCCGAACTGGGAGGCGAAGGCCACCTCAGAGAGAGAGACCCTCTTCTCCGGGTCTGCGTTCAGGGAGACGAACTTGCCGTCAAAATCCACAGCCTCTTCGGTCGTCTGGAGCAGCTCCGCGCCCAGCTTGCAGATCTGGCCGCGCAGCCGCAGGGCACACTTCTCCACTGCCTTGCCGGTGACATAGGTGGTAGAGGAAGCGTAGGAGCCGGAATCATAGGGCGAGGTATCGGTATCCGCGCCAAAGACGGTGATATTGTCCAGGTCACAGTCCAGCACCTCGGCGGCGATCTGAGCCAGCGTGGTGTCACAGCCGGTGCCCATATCGGCAGCGCCGATGATGAGGGAGTAGAACCCGTCATCGTTTACCTTGAGGGTGGCGCTGCCCACGTCCATGCCGGAAATGCCGGAGCCCTGCATGGCCATGCCCATACCCACGGCGCGCACCTTGCCATTGCCAAGGTCGCGCACAGGGTACTTGTTGTCCCAATCGATCATCTCGTGGACTTTTTTCAGGCAGCGGTCCAGCGCGCAGCTGGTGTTCACAGCGCCGTAATAGGCGGGCATCACATCGCCCTCTTTGACGATGTTCATTTCGCGGATCCTGAAGGGGTCCATGTGAAGTCTGGCGGCCAGCTCGTTGACGGCAGATTCCACTGCAAACAGGCCCTGGGTCGCACCATAGCCGCGGTACGCACCGGCAGACATGTGGTTGGTGTAGACCACGTCGCTGACAAAACGGAAGGCTTCGGCCTTGCCATACAGCGGAATAGACTTGTGACCGGAAAGGCCCACCGTTGTGGGGCCGTGCTCACCATAAGCACCGGTGTTGGACAGGGTGTAGAGGTCGATGCCCTTCACGATGCCGTCCTTGGTGGCACCCAGACGGACGTGCATCTCCATCTCATGGCGGGGCGAAGATGCGGTCTGGCTCTCTTCGCGGGTGAAGATCAGCTTACAGGGCTTCTTGGTCTTCCAGGTAACAAAGGCCGGATAGATGGCCGAGACCGCCGTCTGCTTGGCACCAAAGCCGCCGCCGATGCGGGGTTTGATGACGCGGATCATGGATTTGGGGATGTGCAGGGCGTTTGCCACATTGCGGCGGGTATGGAACACGATCTGGGTCGAGCTGAGGATGTTCAGCCGTCCGTACAGATCCATCCAGCAGCAGGTGCGGAAGGTCTCCATCATGGCCTGCTGACAGGCCTTGGTGTGGTAGACACGGTCGATGACAACATCGCACTTTGCCAGCACGGCATCGATGTCGCCGTCGCCGCACGCATCGTGGGCACAGAGGTTGCGCTTGTTGTCGGCACCCACGGGGCTCAGGCTCTCCCAGTTGTCCTCCGGGTGGACAAGGATGGGGTTGTCCTTCGCAGTGTGGAAATCCAGCACCGGCTCCAGCACCTGATACTCCACCTTGATGAGCTTCATGGCCTTCTCGACACACTTCTCATCCTTGCCCACCACAATGGCCACCACATCCCCCACAAAGCGGACGTGGCGGTCAATGACCAGGCGGTCGTAGGGGCTGGCTTCGGGGTAGGTCTGGCCGGCCTGCGTGTAGCGGCGGGCGTTCTGATCCACATCCTCCCAGGTGAAGATGGCCTCGATGCCGGGCACCTTTTTGGCCACGGACGTGTCGATGCGCTCCACCATGGCGTTGGCATTGGGCGAGCGGTACAGCTTGACGATCAGGCAGTCTGCCGGAGCCAGATCATCCATGTAAACGGGCTTGCCGGTCACAAGCTGCATGGCATCCTTTTTGCGGAATGCTTTGTTGACGTTTTTCATTCGGCTCCCTCCTGTTTTGCTTTCTTCCAGGCGAGGAAATTCTGGATGCCCCGCAGCTGGCCCTCGTAGCCGGAGCAGCGGCAGAGGTTGCCCGCGAGATATTCCTTGATCTCCTCCTCAGTGGGATATTCCTTTTCCCGGAAGAGGGCGAGAGCGTTCATAATAAAGCCCGGGTTGCAGAAGCCGCACTGCTCCGCACCCTGATCGGCGATAAAAGCACCGAACTCAGCAGCCTCCTCCTGCAGGCCCTCCAGCGTGGTCACCCTGTGGCCGTCGGCACGGGCTGCCAGCACAGAGCAGGACAGCACCGGCACATCGTCCAGAAAGACGGTGCACAGGCCGCAGTTAGAGGTCTCGCAGCCGCGCTTGACACTGTAACAGCCGTGTGCGCGGACAAAATCAATGAGCAGGGTGTCCGGTGCGGCCTCTGCCGTGACTTTGGTTCCGTTCAGAATAATATTCACCTGCATCTTGTCTCACCTGTTCCCTTCCAATTTCAGCACAGCGCGCTTGACCAGCACCCCGGCCAGATGATTGCGGTATTCCGCACTGCCGCGCATGTTGCTCTCCGTCCGGATGTTTGCCCGCACCTCAGCGGCAAAGCGGGCGGCGGTCAGCTCCGGCGTTTCGACGGCATTGGGCTGCAGGGTATACAGCACTGCCTTGCCGGGCCGGGCACCAATGGCGACCCGGAAGCCCCCGGCCGTTTTCGCGGCGGCACAGGTCAGCACCGGGAAATCCGTCTGGCTGTTGCGCACCGACTGATAGCAGAATGCTGCCTGCTCCTTCGGCACGATGACCCGCACCAGGATATCCCTGTCGTACGGGCGCTGGGCATACTCCGAAAGCGGCACGATGCCGCCCTTGTAGAGCTCCACCGAAGCGTTCAGGGCCAGGAACATGGTCAGAACATCGGAAAAGCCAAAACGGCTGTAAATGCTGCCGCCCACGGTGGCAAGGTTGCGCAGCTGCACGCCCACAATGTGGCGCACAGATTCCCGCACAGCGCCGTCCGTGTAGGCATTGAGCCCCTCGTGGAGCTCGATCTGCCGCAGGGGCACCATGGCCCCGATGGAAAAGCCCTCGGCCGTTTCCTCAATTTTGTCCAGCCCAAGGCCCGACAGGTCGATGGCGGTGCCGACATTGATGTTCTCCATCTTGAGCCAGATCATGCCGCCGATGACCCGATTGTTTCGCTTCTGGTTGAGCTGCCAGGCTTCCTCGAGACTTTCGGCCCGTTTGTATTCCCGGATCGTCATCATACGCAGTACCTCTCTTTTTTCGATTGCTACTTTTATTTTATCACAAAATCCCTTATAATGCCACTGGAAAGACTGCCGCAGAGCCGGCAGATTCAGGAGGAATGATTTTATGGCAGAGTTGTGCAGAAAAAACGCCCGCCTTCCGGTGGGGTGCGTCATCATGGCATCGGGGCTGGCCCGGCGGTTCGGCTCCAACAAGCTGCTGGCCGATTTCGGGAGCCGCCCCCTGCTCTGCCGGGCGCTGGAGGTCACCGCCACCCCTGCCCTTGCCGCCCGGGTGGCCGTGACCCGCTCTGCCGAGGTCAAGGCCCTGTGTGACGCACAGGCCGTTCCCTGCCTGCTCCACAGCCTGCCGGGCCGGAACGACACCGTCCGGCTGGGGCTGGAGGCGCTGCTGGAGCAATGCCCCGGTCTTGCAGGCTGCATCTTTCTGCCCGGAGATCAGCCCCTGCTGCAGCGGGAGACGCTGGAAGCGCTGATCACTGCTTTTGCCCAGACACAAAAAGAAACAGAGCGGGCGATCTTCCGGCTGGGAGCCCGGGCCGCACATGGCCCGGACACCGTTGTCGGAAGTCCCGTTCTGTTTGGATGCGGATATTTTCCCGCTCTGCGCACCCTACCCGAGGGCAAGGGCGGCAGTGTTGTACTCAAGGCTCACCCTGAGCAGGTACAGATCGTTTACGCCCAGCGGCGGGAAGAACTGCTGGATGCAGATACGCCGGAAGCTCTGGAGGAGCTCTCCGCCATTGCAGCGCAATGGTGCGTCCCCTGACAGGAGAGGCAAGGGCACTTCTTGGCTCCCCTGTCAGGGGAACTGTCACCGAAGGTGACTGAGAGGTTTATTCGGCCTTATCGTCCTTGGGCAGCAGCACGTTCAGCACAATGGCCACAAAGGCTGCGGGCACAATGCCGCTCTCGCCGCAGATCAACTGGAAGAACTGGGGGGTGTGTGCCAGGATGCTGGCATTTGCACCCATGCCGTAGCCCACGCCCAGTGCAACGGAAACGATGGTCAGGGTGCGCGGGGTCATCTTTTCCTTGGTAATGAGCTGGATGCCGGACACCACGATGGAAGAGAACATCATCACGGCAGCACCGCCCAGAACGGCCTGCGGCATGATGGAGACCAGTGCGCCCAGCTTGGGGATCAGGCCGCAGAGGATCAGGAAGATGGCACCGGTAGCCAGTGCACCGCGGTTGACAACCTTGGTCATGGAAACCAGACCCACGTTCTGGCTGAAGGAGGTGTTGGGCAGAACGCCGAAGCAGGCGGCAAAGGAAGAGCCCAGGCCGTCGCAGATAACACCGCCGGACAGCTCCTTATCGGTGGCCTCACGGCTCATGCCGCCCTCCATCACGCCGGAGATATCGCCCACGGTCTCCACAGCGGTGACGATGAACATGATCAGCACCGGCAGGATGGCACGCATATCAAACACGATCTTGACCGGGACCAGCTTGGGGATGGCAAACCAGTCGGCCTGTGCCACCTTGCTCCAGTTCAGCACCCATGCCTTGGTGAACTCCACACCCTCGGCAGTGACACCGGTGGTGGGCAGGACAAAGCCCATGATAAAGGCTGCCAGATAGCCCGCTACGATGCCGATGAGGATGGAGGAGGAGCTCAGGAAGCCCGTGGTCCAATGCTTGAAGAACAGGATCACCACCAGCACGAACACGGCCAGCAGCAGGTTTTCCGCGGAACCGAAGTCCTTGGCTGCGTTGCCGCCGCCAAAGGAGTTGACACCCACGGAGATCAGGGACAGACCGATGGACAGCACCACCGTGCCGGTGACCACCGAGGGGAAGAACTTGCGCAGGGGCTTGAGGAAGAAGCCCAGCACGCTTTCAAAGATGCCGCCGATGATGGAAGCGCCCATGATGGCACCGTAGGCCAGCACGCCACCGCCCATGGAAGCAGCTACACTGTTGAACACGCCCAGGAAGCCGGAGCTGGTGCCCATGATAATGGGAACCTGACCGCCCACAGGGCCGATGGAGAACAGCTGCACCAGCGTGACCACACCGGCCACGAACATGGCGTTCTGCAGCAGGCTGACCTGCAGGTCAGCAAACTCACCGCCTGCAAGGCCGCAGGCACTGGTGATGATAAGAAGCGGGGTCAGGTTGCCCACGAACATGGCAAATACATGCTGCAGGCCCAGCGGGATGGCCTGGCGAAGGGGCATCTTGGCATCAAACTGGTATGCGCCCTTCTCCAACTCGATATTTTTGATCATAACTTCTCCTTTATCTAAAAGGCTTTTTTACACGACAAAAATTATTATAGCAGAGCCTTTCTCAAATTGGGAGAGGTCCGGGATGTTTTTTGTTCATTTTTAGTTCATAAGTCATACTTTAACATTAAATTGTTCTTCTATGAAGCACAAAATCAGATAGATCAGCCCCCTGCTCCCGGCACCAGAAGCCTCCGAGGCGCATCAATGGCCGTGGTGCCCTCTGCAAGATCGTTGGCGGCAAGCATCTGGGCCGGGGAGACATGGAACCGCCTGGCGATGGCAAACAGCTCCTCCCCCGCCTGTGCATAATAGATGCGCAGGCTGATCTCCGGGTCTGCCGGGGTCAACGGCTCTCCCAGCGCGATGGAGCCCACACAGGTGTTTTCGCTCCGCTGTAGGATGGCTCCTTCTGCCTTGACGGAAAGGGTGACCTCCAGTGTGCCGTTTGCGCAGACACAGCGCAGGTCCTCGGCACGGAGCCAGCACTCCGGGATCAGCTCCGCGTCCGAGGGCAGCTCCCGCCCCAGCGGCAGGGCAAGCTCCAGCACCTTTTCGTAGCTTTCCAGCTCTGAAAGGCTGTTCTCCCCAAAGGCAGTCACAGTCACCCGGCTGGTCAGATCCCAGTTGTTTTCCCTGTATGCCAGCAGGGCCGGGCCAAAGGAGGCAAAGCAGGCCAGAATTTTAGCCCCAGCGTCCGGCAGGGGGCCGGAGCCGGTCAGGGTCACGGTCTCGTCCAGGGTGCAGGCCAGCGATTCCGTCTGTACCGTCTGCGGGGTCTGTTCTGTCTCAAATTTCGTGGAGAAGGCATCTGCCACGCACTGCAGCTGATAGGGCCTCCATGCCCGCAGGCGCAGCATCAGGGTGGCAGTCAGGCGGCTGGGTTCCTCCCCTTCTCCCTCCGTGAGCGTAAAGCCCACCGGCTCGGCCACGCAGAGGCAGCGGCAGTCCTCGCTCAGGCCGTCCACATCCAGCACCTGATTGAAGTTCAGGTTCACGCTCTGGCCTTGCAGTGCCGGGTCGCCCTCGGCACGCCAGGCACAGGAAACGACCAGCACGCCCTTGGCAACGGCTTTCCCGTTCAGGAGCTTGAGGTCTCCGACAGAGGCATTGCCGCTGAGGTCCAAAACGGCGGCGGGCGGCGTGGGAAAGCGGATCTCGCCCTCGACCGTGACCAGCTTTTCCAGCACAGCGGCGCGCCGCACCCCGGAAAGGGTGACCAGTTTCTGCTCCACCCCGCCATCCGACAAGGCCGTAATGACATCGGTTTTGACCTGCGTATGCACCGATACCACCAGCCCATACGCCCCCCGCACCTCGATGCGGCGCGGGTTGACGGTGCGGCAGTTCAGATATTCGGTCTGGCCTTCCACCTGCGCGGCCCATGCCGTGAAGACGAACTCCGGCAGATCCAGCAGCTTGGTAAAAGGGAGCTTCTGCTCGGTCTGGCACAAGCCCGCTCCATCTTCCCCCTGATAATAGACCACACAGCGCAGATATCCCTCCAATTGCAGCTTGCCGGGCTGCAGCCGCTTTTGCAGCACCACCGGCCTGACAAAGCACTTGACCAGCTTGAACACCGGTGGCAGATAATCAGAGATCAGGATCTCTGTTTCCAGCGGCAGCTCTGCCTTGAGGGTACAGTTTGTCCCCGCCGCCGGCAGGGCATCCCGAAAGATCTTCAACTCCATGGTACGCGCTCCTTTCCTGTCCGCTCTTGGTGTCATTTTATTCTGGGAACAGGTGGGATAGAACGGAGCTACTTTCCGGAGACGCAAAAAGCCGCCGCACAGTGTTTCCACTGCGCGGCGGCCTTATCACAATCAGGGTTCAGGGAAAATCAGGTGCTTACTCAGCAGCCTTGGCAGCCTCGATCTGCTTGATCAGCTCGGGAACGACCTTGAACAGATCGCCCACAATGCCGTAGTCAGCAACACCGAAGATGGGTGCGCTCTCGTTCTTGTTGACAGCGATGATGCACTCGGAATCCTGCATACCAGCGGTGTGCTGGATGGCACCGGAAATGCCCAGAGCAACATAGATCTTGGGGTGGACCGTCTTACCGGTCTGACCGACCTGATGGTCAGCGGTCATCCAGCCTGCGTCGGTAACGGCACGGGAAGCACCCACAACGCCGCCGCCCAGTGCAGCAGCCAGCTGCTCAGCCAGCTCGATGCCCTTGTTGACATCCTTGCTGATGCCGCGGCCAACGGAGACGATGACATCGGCACCGATCAGATCGACCAGCTTCTCAGCGGCCTTCTCAACGCTCAGGACCTCGGTCTTGATGTCCTCAGCAGCCAGAGCGAATGCGGGCTTCACGATCTGGCAGGCATCAGCCTTGGCCTGATCGAAGGGAGCCTTCTTCATAACGCCGGGGCGCACGGTGGACATCTGAGGACGGAAGCGGGGGCAGATGATGGTAGCCATCAGATGGCCGCCGAATGCGGGACGGGTCATCTTCAGGTTGCGGTCTTCCATATCGAACTTCTGCTTGGACAGGTCGATGGTAGAGCTCTCCTTCAGGAAGTCGATGTACTTTGCAGTGTCGATATCCAGGTGGGTAGCATCAGCGGTCAGGCCGGTGTGCAGGCGGGCTGCGCAGCGGGGGCCCAGATCGCGGCCAATGTTGGTGGCACCGATCAGCAGGACCTCGGGCTTGTACTCGTTGACCATGTCGCAGACGACCTTGGCGTATGCGTCCGTGGTGTAATCCTTCAGCAGGGGGCTGTCGCAGACCATGACCTTATCGGCACCATAGCCGCCCAGCTCCTTGGCAATGCCGTCCACGTTATCGCCCAGCAGCAGGCCGGTGACTTCGCAGTTCAGCTCATCAGCCAGCTTGCGGGCCTCGCTGACCAGCTCGAAATCGGTGGGCATCAGTTTGCCCTGGCGCTGCTCACAAAAGACCCAAACGCCCTTGTACTCGTTAAAATCAGCCATTGTAATCCTATGCTCCTTTCATCAGATCAGGTGCTTCTTGGCCAGGATACCTGCCAGCTGTGCGGCGGTGTCGTCGCCAGTCAGCATGGTGCCTGCGCCCTTCTGCGGAGGAGTGAAGGACTTAAAGACGTTCGTCGGAGAACCCTTCAGACCGATGGTATCGACCTCGATCAGCGGATCGTCCTTCAGAGCGTTGTAATCGAACACTTCCATCGGCTTGTCGTAGCAGGTGAAGATGCCGTTCACGCTCATGTAACGGGGCTGGTTCAGCTCCTTGATGCAGGTCAGCAGGCAGGGGGTCTGCACCTGGACGGTCATGTAGCCGTCCTCCAGCATACGGCGGACGGTGAGGGTGTCGCCGTCCTTCTCGATGTCGGCCACATAGGACACCTGGGGGATCTCCAGCTTTTCGGCGATCTGGGGGCCCACCTGGGCGGTGTCGCCGTCGATGGCCTGACGGCCGCAGAAGATGATGTCGTCCTTGTCCACGCCCAGGTTCTTGATGGCGGCGGCCAAAATCTGGGAGGTGGCGAAGGTATCGGAGCCGCCGAACTCACGGGCGGACACCAGCACGGCCTTGTCCACGCCCATGGCCTTCAGCTCCAGCAGCATACCGGCGGCGGGAGGGGGGCCCATGGACACGGCGATAACGGGGCAGCCCAGCTGGTCCTTCAGGGCCAGGGCGGCCTCGACGGCGTTCATATCGTCGGGATTGATGATGGTCTGCATGGAGGCGCGGTCCAGCGTGCCGTCGGCGTTGACGGCGACCTTGCCGGAGGTGTCGGGCACCTGCTTGACACAAACGATAAGCTTCATTCTATTCTTGCTCCTTTCCGCATTACTTCAGCAAATTGCCGGAGATGACCATCTGCTGGACCTGAGAGGTCCCCTCGTAGATGGTGAACACGCGGCAGTCGCGGTACTTGCGCTCGACGGGGTACTCCTTGATGTACCCGTAGCCGCCGTGGATCTGCACCGCCTTGGCGGCGATCTCGTTGCACGTCTCGGAGGCGAAGTACTTGGCCATGGAGCAGTACATGGAGGCGTTGGGGTCGTTTCTGTCCTTCATCTGGGCGGCCATATAGACCAGCTCCTTAGCGGCGGTCAGCTTGGTTGCCATATCCGCCAGCATGAAGGCGATGGCCTGGTTCTTGCAGATGGGCTTGCCGAACTGGACGCGCTCCTTGGAGTATTTGATAGCCTCGTCCAGGCAGCCCTGGGCCAGACCGATGGACTGGGCGGACACACCCAGACGGCCGCCGTCCAGGGTCTTCATGGCGTTGATAAAGCCCATGTTCTCCTTGCCCAGCATATCGCTCTTGTGGACGCGGACGTCCTCCAGCACCACGTCGGAGGTGGCGTAGCCCACCAGACCCATCTTGGCCTCGTGCTTGCCGCAGGAGACGCCGGGGGCCTTCATGTCCACGATAAAGGCGGAGATACCCTTATTGCCGCGGCTCATGTCGGTCTTGGCGTAGACGATGCAGTAGTCGGCCAGGGGTGCACCGGAGATAAAGCACTTACGGCCATTGAGGATGTAGTCGTCGCCATCCTTCACGGCGGTGGTGACCATGCTGCTGGCGTCGGAGCCGGCGCCCGGCTCGGTGAGGCCGAAGACGATCTTCACCTTGTTCTCCACGGAGGGACGGAGATACTTCTCCAGCTGCTCGGGGGTGCCCGCCTGCATCAGGGGGCCGCCGCCCAGAGAGTTGGGGGTATTGGCGTACAGGCTGGCCACGGCGGAGACACGGGCGATCTCCTCGATCATGATGACATAGGCCAGGGTATCGGCACCGGCACCGCCGTACTCGCGGGGGATCTTCAGTCCAAGGAAACCGCACTTGGCCATCTTGTCCACGATCTCCTCGGGAAACTCGCCGGTCTCCTCCACCTTGTCAAGGACCTCGGTGGTGAGCTCGGTCTCGGCAAACTGGCGGACCAGCTTGCGGATCATTTCATGCTTTGCGTCGAAAATCATAGTTTTCCTCCTGTTAAAGTATGGGTCACTGCTCTGCTCAGCAGGGGATCTCGTGCTTGGACTTACCCTCTGTCAAAATCTCATAGATGCTGTTGACGCCGCACTCGGCCATCTGCTCCGCGGCCTCTTCGGTGAAGAAGGCCATGTGGGGCGTGTGGTACACGTTGACGAAGGAGCGCAGGTACTTCAGCTTGAAGTAGGGCATACCGGGGGTACGGATGATGTCCTCATCGTGGGGAACGTGGATGATGCCGGTCTCGCCGGGGAAGGCATCCATGAACAGCGCGCCGAACTTGCCGGACTCCACCGCCTCGGTGACGGCATCGATATCCATCAGCTCGCCCCGGGCGTTGTCGATGAACACCACGCCGTCCTTCATCTTGGCGATGGCCTCGCGGTCGATCATGCCGGTGGTCTCGGGCAGCAGCGGGGTGTGGATGGTGATGATGTCGGACTCACGGTACAGGGTGTCCAGATCCACATACTCGGCGTACGCACGGACGGCATCGTTCTCATAGACATCGTTGGCGATGATACGGCAGCCGAAGCCGCTGAGGCACTTGATGATGGTGAAGCCGATCTTGCCGGTGCCCATGACGCCCACGGTCATGGTACGCAGCTCGCGGCCCATCTTGCCCTTCAGGGTGAAGTCGTTGTCGTTGGTGTTGTACAGCGCCTTCTTGAACTTGCGGATGCACATCAGGATGGCCATAACGGTGTATTCCGCCACACCGTTGGGCGCGTAAGCGCCGTTGCACAGGCGAAAGCCCAGGGAACGGGCGTAGTCGCAGTTCATGTGGTTATAGCCCACGCAGCGGCTGGCCAGCACCTGCACGCCATAGCCCTTCAGCTCGTCCAGAACGGCGTTGGAATAGTCGCTCTGGCCCAGGGTGGTAACACCGTCGCAGCCGGCGGCCATATGGGCGGTGGTCTTATCCAGATTTGCGGGGGTGGAGATCAGCTCGATACCGTATTTCTTGCACAGGCCCTCGATGACGGGCTTCTCGTCGGGACGTACTTCGTAAGCAGCGATCTTCATGATTTTTCTCCTTCACATTCCGGTGGCGGCGGCGCGCTCCTCAACGCGCCGCGCCCTTATAGTTTGCTTTTCCTCAAGTCGCCGGGGTGTTCGTGTTCGTCGCGCTCCGCCTATGGCGGAGAGATTTTTCGTTCTGCCGATGGCAAACCGGCGATGGCGTACCGTGTGTACGTCGAGACGGTTTGACGATGGCAGGGCGGAAAAGATGCCGCCGTCAGTCTTTCAGGGAAGGATCCATGGGCACCGCCTCGCCGGCGGCTATCATGGCGGCCACCTGCTCGTCGGTGTAGCCCAGGTTCTTCAGCACCAGTTCGGTCTGCTCGCCCAGGTACGGACCGCGGTTGTAGGGAGGCAGCTCCGTCTCCTCGAAGATAACGGGAGGCCGGACCATGGTGCGTTTATTGCCGTTGGAATATTCCATCTCATAGAAGCAGCCGGAGGCCCATGCCTGCTTATCCACCAGCAGCTGGTCCCATGTCTGCGCTACGGCGTAGGGCAGATCGTTGGCGTCCATCAGCTTGCACCACTCGTCCAGGGTGCGGCTGGCCATCTCGGCCACCAGGAAGTCGTAGAACTCCTCGATGTTGGCCTGCAGGTTGGTCTGGGGATAGTAGCGTGGATCCTCGGCCAGCTCGGGATGGCCGATGGCGTTCATAAAGATGGGATAGTGGCGGTTGTACTGGGGCATGGCGATCTGGAGCCACTTGTTGTCCTTGGTCTTGTGGGCCACCACCAGCGGATTGGGCAGGGTGCGGCGGGACAGGGGGTACTGGGTGGTGGGGTCGCCGTACTGGCTGGCCTGCAGCAGCAGGGAGACATCCCAGATGGCGCTGTGGAACAGGGAGACCACCACGCGGTCGCCGATGCCCGTCTCGCGGGCGCGGTACAGGGCCGCCAGCACGCCGGAGGCCAGGTACATACCCACCTGATGGTCGCCGAAGCCGGCGATGGTCAGCATGGGCAGGGCGTCCTTATCGAACAGGGTGCCCAGGATGCCGCCGCGGGCAAAGAAAGCGGTGAAGTCAAAACCGGGCAGGTCCTTGTCGGGGCCCTTCTCGCCGTAGCCGGAGACGAAGCCGTACACCAGTTTGGGGTAGCGGGCGTGGAGCGTCTCATAGTCCAGACCGGCCTTCTTCAGGGGGTTCTGCCGCCAGTTGGTGATGAAGATGTCCGCCTCGGCGATGAGCTTCTCCAGGGCCTCGCGGCCGGCGGGGGTCTTGGTGTTCAGGCAGACGCAGGTCTTGCCGGCGTTCTCCAGATCGTAGGAGGTGTTCTCCTTCTGGTCCTGGGGACGGCCCTCATTGACAGCGGTATAGCGCAGGGGGTCGCCGGCGGGGGCTTCGACCTTGATGACCTCGGCGCCCAGATCCGCCAGAAAGCGGGCGCAGCAGGGGGCGGCGATAAAGGTGGCCAGCTCCAGCACCTTTACGCCCTCGAGGGGACGCTTTACTTCACTCATATCGTTCCTCCATGTATGTTAATAAATGGTGTGTTGCTTACATTTTCAGCAGGTCGCGGAAGGTCTCGAGGTTGGTTCGCACCTGCTCAAACCGCACCATCTGACGGTCCACCTCCACCAGCGTCAGGGGCAGGTCGGCGGCCTCGCAGGCCTTCTTGATCATCACATAGTCGAATTCCTCCGGGTCGCAGAACTTGGTCAGCACCACCAGAACACCCTTGGCGCTTCTCGCCTTGGCGGTGTCCACGATCCACTTCACCCGGTTCTTCTCCTGATCGTACAGCACGGAGCAGTTGCCCATGGCGGCGAACTTCTCGGCCAGCGCGTTCAGGGCGTCATCGCGCTCCGGTGCGTCGGTGCGGTACTGGCGGGACTGGGCGGCCACGTCGTCGGCCACGATGTGCAGACCCATTTCGTCCAGAATAGCGTTCAGCGCCGGGGCGTCCGTCAGGATGCCGGAGATGACGATGGGCAGCTTCTCCGCGGCGGGCGCGGCGGTCTCCAGCTTGGCGATGAGCGCCTCCACCAGATCGGTGTGCTCCTCCTTGGTCATGAAGAAGGCGCTCTTGAAGATGTCGCTGCGTTGGGCGGCGGTGATCTCCGGGTGCTTGGCCAGCACCTCGTCGACCTTCCGCATAGCGGCGTTGTGGCGGTTGTAGACCTTGATGGAGGCGAGCAGCTTCTCCTCGGAGAAGGCGCCACCCAGCTTCTCCAGGTCGCGGATCACGCGCTCATAGCCGGCCTTGGTGTAGGCCACGCCGTAGGCGGGCTTGCGGTTCTGGGGATAGGTCATGGGGATAAAGGGGATGGACGGCACGGCGTACTTCCAGTTCTCGCCCACGGTCTTGAGGGTATCGCACAGGGAGGGGATGACGATAGCGGACGCGCCCTCGTAGGCACCGTTGATGCCCAGCTCCAGCAGGGACTGGACAATGGCGCACAGGAAGGCGGGACAGTATTCCTTGGCGCGGTTCAGCGCTACATCGCCGCCCCACGCGCCCATAGGCACGAAGCCCATGGCGTGGATAAGCTCCTCGGGAGTGTAAACAGGAGCGCACAGGACGATCTTTTTGCCCTGGGCCAGATAGCCGTCCATCTGCGCGCGGGGAGAGGCTGCCGCCTCATGCAGCTTGTTGAGGATGTCGTTCATGCCTTACACTCCTTTCGCAGCCTTGTTGGCTTCCATGATCTCCGTCAGACCCTGCACACGGGTGTCGTACTGGGCCTCGGAGAAATTGCGGGGGTCGGCCTGATCGCCGTCGAAGCTGACCACGGGGATATTGCAGGCCTTGCCGATCTGGCGGCTCATCTCGTACATGAAGCCGCTCCACAGCTTGCAGGAGCGGTTGGTATGCACCAGCATACCCTCCACGTGGTTGTCCTTGCAGAGCTTGATGCGCTTGTCGCGGCTCATCTCCAGATTGATGGCGTTGGGCACCTTGCAGTAGGCGCGGATCATCTCGTCGAAGGTGTTGTAGTCGAAGCCGAAGGCGTCGGCGTAGATGGTGGTGACCATGTTGATGCCACGGGACTTCAGGCCGGTGCTGGTGGCACGGAGATACGGCCAGCAGGCGATGCCCTCGAACATGATACGGTACTTCTCCTCGCCGCGGAAGGTGGAGACGCCTTTCTTGTGGTTATCCTCATACTCCTTCAGCAGCGTCTCCATGGCGTCGGCGGCGGTGGACTTGCCCCGGGCCGTGACCATGACGGCCATGTGGTTCAGCAGGTCGAAGCCATTGAAGGGGGACGGCACATACCTGGCGCAGCCGGTGGCCGCCAGCCAGGCGCGGCTGGAACGGCAGGAGAAGCCGGTGACCTCCTTGAATTTCTCGTCGGACCACTTTTTGCCGGTGATCTCCTCCAGCTGACGTACGGCGTCCCAGAACTGACCGGTAACGTAGGCCACCTCCGCGTCGGACACCTCATAGTCGGGGTTAAAGGGGATATCCAGCAGGATCATGGGGATATTCAGCTCACGGGCCAGGTTCTCGTACCACTTGATCATGCAGGAGCAGATGTTGCTGCAGCACAGCAGTACGTCGGGCATGGCCACGTCCTGCTCGGGACAGGACTTCAGCTTGGCGTAGGCCAGCGACACGCGGGCGTAGGCGCAGATGTCGTTGGAGTAGCCCTCGGACTCCGCCACCTCGCACATTCTCGTGCCCGCGCCGCGGGCGGCGATGCCGGCGGCCTGGTTCTCGGGATACACGGTGGCGATGCCCATGGTCTCCGGGATCTCCACAGGGAAGTTGCTGGAGACCCAAGCCACCTTCTCGCCGCGCTTCTTGGCCTCGATGGCATCCACATAGGCGTCCGCCGCGATCTTGCCCAGCTTGTACTTGGCGGAATTGGGATCCACCGGCTTCGGGGCCTTCTTCACTTCTTCTGCCATTTCAGTTCCTCCTCACAGCTTTTATCGAAACATATTTCTGTTTATTCATGTCGTCTGCTTATATGCCCACAGGGCCGCGCCGATGGCGCCGAAATACTGGGCCAGCGGGTCCACACTGACGGGGACGCTCAGCTCGTCGCTGAGCGCCTGCCGCACCGCGTCGTTCCGGGCCACACCGCCGGAGAGACAGACCTGCTCCGTGACGCCCGCCCGCCGGGCCAGGGCCGCCACGCGGCTGGCCACGCTGCGGCAGATGCCTGCCACCAGGTCGGGGCGCTTGACGCCGTTAGCCATCTGGCTGATGACCTCGCTCTCGGCGAACACCGTGCAGGTACTGGAGATAGCGGCGGGGGCTGCGGCCTTGGCGGCCTCGGCATCCAGATCGTCCACATCCAGGCGGAGGATAGAGGCCATCACATCCAGAAACCGCCCTGTACCGGCGGCGCACTTATCGTTCATGACGAAGTTCACCATCTTGCCGGAGGGCGACAGGGCGATGACCTTGGCGTCCTGGCCGCCGATGTCGATGACGGTACGCAGGTCCGGGAACACGAAGCGCCCGCCCAGGGCGTGGGCCGTCAGCTCGCTGATCTCGCCGTCGGCGCCCTCGTAGTTTTTGCGGCCGTAGCCGGTGACAAAGGCACAGGCCATATCGGCCCGGGTCAGGCCGCTGGTCTGCCACAGCTGCGCCAGCGCCTCCTCCGGCCCGCCGGTGCCCAGGCCGCCGGTTTGGAGGCTGTGGGCCACCAGCTCTTTTCCGTCTTTAAGAACGGCGCACTTGGAAGTGGTGCTGCCGATGTCGATACCTAAGGTGTACATGGGGTCCTCCCTATTCTGTGCGATCGGGCAGAAATGCCCTCTCCCGCGGTGCGGAGATACCGCGCGCCGCACTGGTCTTACCAGTTTACTTATATTATACGGGTTTGTGAAATTTGCGTCAATTATGCGAATTGCCAAAGAAATAACAATTATTTGTGCATTGTACCGAGCCGCACTTTAAATGATTAAAACTTTCCGGATTTTTCCGGGACAATGTTGCGTTTTCTTTGGAAACTCGTCATGGCAGTATGGGAAAGCCGCATGGCGCGCTCGCGCCATGCGGCTTTCTGCGGTTCACGGCTCCAGGTCGTGTTTGTCCAACTTCATGTTCCGGTAGGCCTTGGGCAGGCCGGGGGCGATGAGGGGAAAGGTGTTCTCCGTGTCAGACGTGGGCTGAATGTTATAGGTGCCGTACATATTCACCAGGTCGAAGCTGCTGCGCGGTACGCCGGGAAAGTGGTGGACGTCCGGTGTAGCGTCATAGGGAACGCCCTCCCGGCTGCGCTTGCGTTTGGGCATAAAAATCACCTCCGGCCTTAGTATGGCCGGAGGCGGTTGGTTTATGAGCTTCAGCGGTAGACCTCCGCGTCGAAGTCGCGGACGATCTCATCCCGCCTTTCGTCGCGGACGCAGACCAGATTTGTCTCGTCAAAGGCCAGGCGCATGGCGAAATCCTTGGCCTCGTAAATATCGTTTGTCTCGAAGAAGTCACGATAGGCCTCCTCCGGCTCATGGCTCTTGCGCCAGACAACGTGAAAACGCATAGAAATTCCTCCTGCAAAATGGGGGTAATTTTTAGTATACCCCCGCCGGAAGCAAAAAGCAACGGTGGGTTTTGCCAAAAAACACAGTCAAAGTTCGTCACATTTTCCCCCGAGAAAGTTGCGATTTCTTCTTTCCCTGCCCCACAAGATATTGTATAATAGCAGACGATATTTTGGAGAGACAGAGGTGGATCAGGGTGAAGATCGGATTTGACAACGAAAAGTACCTGCAATTACAGGCGGAGCACATCACGGCGCGGCGCGCCCAGTTCGGCGGCAAGCTGTATCTGGAGTTCGGCGGCAAGCTGTTTGACGACTATCACGCCTCCCGTGTGCTGCCGGGGTTCCAGCCGGACAGCAAGATACGGATGCTGCAGACGCTGAAGGACGACGTGGAGATCGTGGTGGCCATCTGCGCCGGGGACATCGAGAAGAACAAGATGCGCGGCGACCTGGGCATCAGCTACGACGTGGACGTGCTGCGGCTGATCGACGTATTCCGGGGGCTGGGCTTCTATGTGGGCAGCGTGGTCATCACCCAGTACGCCGGCCAGCCGGCGGCGGATGCCTTTATCAAGCGGCTGAGTGCCCTTGGCGTGAAGAGCTATAAGCACTATCCCATCGCCGGGTATCCCTCGGACGTGGCGCACATCGTGTCCGACGAGGGCCTGGGCAAGAACGAATACATTGAGACGACCCGGCCGCTGATCGTGGTGACGGCCCCCGGCCCCGGCAGCGGCAAGATGGCCACCTGCCTGAGCCAGCTGTACCACGACAACCGGCGGGGTATCCGGGCGGGCTACGCCAAGTACGAGACGTTCCCCATTTGGAACCTGCCACTGAAGCACCCGGTGAACCTGGCCTATGAGGCGGCCACGGCGGACCTGAACGACGTGAACATGATCGACCCGTTCCACCTGGAGGCCTATGGCAAGACCACGGTGAATTACAACCGGGACGTGGAGATCTTCCCGGTGCTGGCGGCCATGTTCCGGATGATCCAGGGCGAGTGCCCTTACAAGTCCCCCACGGACATGGGCGTGAACATGGCAGGCTTCGCTATCGTGGATGACGCGGTGTGTCAGGAGGCCAGCCGGATGGAGATCCTGCGCCGGTACTACACCGGGTGCGTGGAACGGGCCAAGGGGCAGGCGGACGAGTGCGTGGTGCGGAAGCTGGAGCTGGTGATGCAGCAGGCCGGCGTGACGCCGGACATCTGCCCGGCGGTGGCGGCCTCGCTGGAAAAGGCGGAGGCCACCGGCAAACCGGCGGGCGCCATGGTGCTGCCGGACGGCAGCGTGGTGACCGGGCGGACCTCTCCCCTGCTGGGCGCGTCGGCGGCGCTGCTGCTGAACGCGCTGAAGAAGATGGCGGGCATTGACCACAAGCTGGACCTGATCCCCTCGTCGGTGATCGAACCCATCAGCGCCATGAAGACCGGCTGCCTGGGCCACCGAAATCCCCGGCTGCACTCGGATGAGGTGCTGATCGCGCTGGCGATCTCCGGCCTGACGAACCCCCTGGCGGCCATGGTGCAGGCGCAGCTGAAGAACCTGCGGGGCTGCGAGGCCCACTTCTCGGTCATCATCTCCGAGGAGGACGCCAAGCTGTACAAGCGGCTGGGCATCAACGTCAGCTGCGAGGCGAAATATGAGGTCAAGAGCCTGTATCACAAGTAAATAAGCGTCTGTGCCCGCGCCGTGCGCGGGCACAGCTTTCTGAAAGGAGCACATATGCAGAGCATCGCACAGATATTGGCATCGGAGCTGGGCCAGCCGGTCCAGTACGTGGAAAACGTTATCGCCCTGCTGGACGAGGGCAGCACCATTCCGTTCATCGCCCGCTATCGGAAGGAACAGCACGGCTCCATGGATGACACCATCCTGCGGAAGCTGGAGGACCGGCTGCAATACCTGCGGAACCTGGACAAGCGGCGGCAGGAGGTCAAGTCCGCCATCGAGGGACAGGGCAAGCTGACCGAAGCACTGACGACGGCCATCGACAATGCCGCCACGCTGGCGGAGGTGGAGGACCTGTACCGCCCCTACAAGCAAAAGCGGCGGACCCGGGCCACGGTGGCCCGGGAGAAGGGGCTGGAGCCCCTGGCGCAGCTGCTGCTGGCGCAGGAGAAGGACTGTCCCGCGCCGGAGGCGGCCGCACAGGCGTACATCGATCCGGAGAAGGGCGTGGAGACCGCGGCCGACGCATTGCAGGGCGCCAACGACATCATCGCGGAGATCATCAGCGACGACGCGGACATCCGCAAGGCACTGCGGGGCCTGCTGATGCGGCAGGGACGGCTGAGGAGCCTTGCCGCCACGGAGGAGGACAGCGTGTACCGGCTGTACTACGACTTTGAACAGGCCATTCCCAAGCTGGCGGGGCACCAGATCCTGGCCATCAACCGGGGCGAAAAAGAGGGGCTGCTCTCCGTCACGGTATTGCTGGACCGGGACGCGGCGCTGCCGGCACTGCGGCGGGCGGTGGTAAAGCCCGGCTCGGCGGCCATGGAATTCATCAAGGCCGCCTGTGAGGACGCCTATGACCGGCTGATCTATCCGTCGCTGGAGCGCGAGGCGCGGTCCGCCCTGACGGACAGCGCCAACGAGGGCGCTATCGGACAGTTCGCGCTGAACCTGAAGCCGCTGCTGCTCCAGCCGCCGGTAAAGGGGCACGTGACCATGGGACTGGACCCCGGCTATGCCCACGGGTGCAAGGTGGCGGTCATCGACGGCACCGGCAAGGTGCTGGACACCACGGTGGTCTACCCCACCTACGGCGAGCGCCAGAAGCGGGAGGCCATCGCCAAGCTGACGGCCCTGTGCAAAAAACACGGCGTGGTGCACATCGCCATCGGCAACGGCACCGCCAGCCGGGAGACAGAGCAGATGACGGTGGAGATGCTGCGGGGCCTTCCGGGCGTCAGCTATATGATCGTCAACGAGGCGGGCGCGTCGGTGTACTCCGCCTCCGAGCTCGCCAGCCAGGAGTATCCCGACCTGGACGTCACCGTGCGCGGCGCCATGAGCCTGGGCCGCCGCCTGCAGGACCCGCTGGCAGAACTCGTCAAGATTCCGCCCCAGTCCATCGGCGTGGGCCAGTACCAGCACGACCTTGACCAGGCCGAACTCTCGCGCACCCTGGGCCACGTGGTAGAGGACGTCGTCAACCGCGTGGGCGTCGACGTCAACACCGCGAGCGCAAGCCTGCTGGGATACGTATCGGGCATCACACCGAGCGTAGCCAAGAATATCGTGGCCTACCGCGAGGAAAACGGAGCCTTTGCCGATCGCCGCCAGCTTAAGAAGGTCCCCAAGCTGGGACCCAAGGCATATCTCAACGCCGCAGGCTTCCTGCGCATCAGCGGCGGCAAGAACCCGCTCGACGCGACAAGCGTCCACCCCGAGAGCTACGAGGTGACCACGTCCGTCCTGGAACGCGCCGGCGTTAAAGCCAGCGAGCTCAGCCGCGGCGGCGTGCCCGACATCGAGCGCCGCCTGGGCAGCATCTCGGCGCTGGCAAGCGACCTGAACTGCGGCACCCTCACGCTCATCGACATCGTCAACGAGCTCAAGAAGCCCGGCCGCGACCCGCGCGACGACGCGCCCGAGGTGGTCTTTAGCCGCTCGGCGCTTTCCATCGACGACCTGGAACCCGGCATGGAACTCAAGGGCACGGTGCGCAACGTTGTGGACTTTGGCGCCTTCGTCGACGTGGGCGTGCACCAGGACGGCCTCGTGCACATCTCCAAGCTGGCCAACCGCTTCGTCAAGCACCCCAGCGACGTGGTGCGCGTCGGTGACACGGTCAAGGTGTGGGTCGAAAAGGTCGATCGCGACCGCAAGAAGATCTCGCTCACCATGGTGCAGGGAAAGTAAACCGCCAAAGCAAGGGTACCCCCTGTAGCGACGTGCAAAATCGCGAGTATTCTGCAATTTCCGCCGTTCCGAACGCCCCACAGAGACAATAACGCCAAAAACAGCCCCCGTTTTAGCGACATTAGAGCCAGAACGGGGGCTGTTCCGTGCTTCACCCAACTGGTAAAAGCCTTTACCTTGCTGAATACTCTCAATTTTGCACGGCGCAGGCGGGGGTACCTTTGCCCACGGCAGGATATGGAAGCCAAGCGCCAACCTACTGGCAAGCTCGTGTCGGCAGCCCACGGCGTAGCCAGTGTTCGCGTTACGGCAGAATATGGAAGCCCAAAGCGGCGATATCCTTGGCAAAGCCGCGGACGGTGTCGAGCGAGACCTCGTACGGGTCGCGGCCGATGTTCTTGCGCTTGGCCAGGATGCTGTTGGGCACCGTAATGATCTGGCAACCGCAGGCCTCGGCCTGGTAAATGTTGATGAGCTCGCGCGTGGATGCCCATAGGACCTCGCAGTTGGGCTTGATGGCGGCCTTCTTGACCGACTCCGTCATAAACGGAATGGGATCGACGCCGGTGTCGGCGATGCGGCCGGCAAAGAGCGAAATGATGGACGGCGTCTCGGCGTCAACGGCCTCGACCATCTCATCGACCTGCGTAGGCGTAAAGATGGTAGTGACGTTGACCTTGATGCCGTCGGCCGAAAGCTTGCGCACCAGCTCGGCGGTTGACTCGCCCTTGGTGGTCACGCACGGAATCTTGACGTAGACGTTCTCGGCCCAGGTAGCGATCTCGCGAGCCTCGACCTCCATGGTCTCGACGTCGTCGGCAAAGACCTCAAACGAGACGGATACATCGGTGATGTGGGCCAGGACCTCCTTGGCAAACGCGCGGTAATCCGTCACGCCGCCCTTCTTCATAAGGGACGGGTTGGTCGTGAAACCCTGAACGTTGCCGTTCTCGTACATGTCGAGCATGCCCTCGAGGTTTGCACCGTCAGCGAACACCTTGATTGCCATCTGCCTGATTCCTTTCGTTAGCATACGGCCGATAAACTGCTAAACACTTTACCTACGTTTATCAAGGCGTGAACTGCGGTTTTTTATCTTCTCGGCGAACGGTATGAACACCTCAGTGTTTGGATTGATAAATCGATTGAGCATGCAAAAGCAAAGAGTCGCAGTTTGAGCAAACGTCAGAACGCGGGATTCATTAGATGAGGCCGAAATGCTGCATCGCCGTGACGGTGCCGTCGTGTGCGACATCGTCGGTCACGTAGTCGGCGACCGCCTTGACCTCGGGCATGGCGTTGCCCATGGCCACGGCCGTCTCGACAGCAGCGAGCATACCCAGATCGTTGCCGGAATCACCAAAGCCAAAGGTGCGCGCGTTGCCGGTGCGACCCAGGTATTCCAGCGCTCGCGCCACTCCCACGCCCTTGTCAATGCCCTTGGGGCTCAGCTCGCGATTCTGACCACCGGTGTTGCACAGCTCAAACTCGCGATCGATAAA
>OICT01000325.1_pt1 | contig 24829 bp, 20 predicted proteins | sample 1581331 | NCBI WGS metagenome assembly OICT01 (sample SAMEA3882544, study PRJEB24775) | human gut metagenome | biome: human-associated habitat; feature: intestine environment; material: feces | place: Netherlands | collected 2009/2010 | reverse complement strand
GAATGTCGCCGTGCGGCTGCCGATGTCGTCCTCGTCGGTCTCGTCCGGCTCCGGCTGCATCATGGCCATCATCTCGCCGTTGAGATTGTCCAGATCCTCATCCGTGATGCCCATGCGGCGCATCATCTCGTCCACCTGCGGCAGTCCGAGATTTTTCGCGCACTTGAGGCAAAGTCCTTCGTTGACGTTCTGCCCGTTTTCCTGACGGGTGATGAACACAACGGCGATATTCTTTTTACATCTGGAACAAAGTTGCGGCTGCATAGTATTTCCTCCTTGGGGTAAAGATCAGGGTAACAGCGCGGCGACAAGCCCGCGCGGAGTATGACTCATAAAAAACGATAACAGATACGTGCCCTCGTAGTCGGCAAAGGCCTTGACGCCGAGCTTCGGTGCGACATCGCAGACGAGAAACAGCAAAAGTGCGCCCTCGATCAGGCCCAGCGCGCCGCCTCCGATGGTGTTGAGCGCGTTCAGCACTGGCAAGTCTAACACCTTGTCAATGCCTCCCGTCACTAAGCGGAGAAGCAGCGTGAGCACCAAAAAACACAGCACGAACACGAGTGTCCTCACCACGCTGCCGAGCAGCGTCCTTACGGCGGCAAGCGCTGCGTCGCGCGCGGCATTTCGAAGCGACTGACGCACCGCGCCGTCGAAATCGAAGCGCAGCAGCTTTTTGAGAAGGCCTGTCACCGCGAGCGGCGAATCGTCCTGCCGAACGTTTTCCGCGTCCTGCGCGGCGTCGCCGTTTGGCGTTTCACCCGAGGCGTCGCTCTCCGCTGGGGTCTCCCCCTCGATCTGCGGGACATCCCCCTGCGGTGTCTGCGATTCGGTATCAAACCACTCCTCCACGCTCTTTTCAAGGCGCGGCATCAGCATGTCGGTCACGGGCTCGGTCAAAGCGTCGGTCAGAAGCGACGCGCCGATCAGCGCGAGCACGATCGCCGCCAGCGCCATAAAGCTGCGGAACAGCCCCCGCCTGGCGCCGAACACGACGCCTAATATGAGCACGAGCGCGAAGACTGCATCGATCATAAGACCATTATTCACGTTTCCCGCGCTCCTTTCAAGTCATAAATTGTAACATTTTTAGCGTTTTACAGAAATTACGGAATATAAAGCCAGGCGGACGACGAGCCGATCAGCACCGCCGTACCATCCTCGCGCATGATGACAGAGCGCGCGTACTCCGTGGCGTCCAGCCGCGCGTATTCCTGCAGCTGCGGCGTGTAGAGCACCAGACTGTCGCTGTACAGCACGGCGATATACTTCCCCGCTGCGGACATGGACAGAACCTCCTGACTGCTGTCGAGACTTGCCATCTCTGTACCGTCGGACGAGACAGTCACGAGCTTCATGGTGCTGCCCGAGCGGTAGCGGCTCAGCAGCAGCGCCGCGTAGTTGTCGCCGTCCATGCTCGAACCGCGCAGATACGGGTATTCGTAGCGATAGCTGCCGGAAAGCGTACCGTCCGATGAAAAGAGCGTCAAGCTCTCGTCCGTCAGGCACGAGAGCGTACCGGCCACGCTGTCGAGCGATAGCAGGAGCGAGCCCGTGAGTGTGTTGACCGAGTCCGCCTTATCGCTGCCGAGGGAATAGATGCTCACCGTGTCGGCGAATGTGCCGTCCGACTCGCCGAGCGTCACCGCCGCCATGCGCTTGCAGTCGCGCATGACGACCGCGTCGATGACATAGTGCTCCGAGGAGTTGAAGGCAAACGTCTTCTCGCCCGAAGCGTCGTACACCGTAACAGCGGACTTGTAGCCGCTCTTTTCGGCGTTGAGCGCCAGATAGTCCGAGGAATTGACGCTGACCGACAGGATATTGCCGCTGCACTCGCCGCTCATATCGCGCACAAGGCCGCTTGCAGAGTAAATAAGAAGCGTCTGCCCGCCGATATCATAGACCGCGGCGGTCTGGCCGCCGACAGCGATGGCGGGATTCGTGAGCTTCACACTCATGCTGTCCACCACGCTGCCGCTGCTGCTGTAGATCGACACGCCCGTCGTCGAAGCGACGATCAGATGGTCGCCGAGCAGCGCAAAGGTGTTGCTGCGGTCGTTGCTGAACGAGTACATCTCCACCTTGCCCTGCTCATCCTGCGTGACCTTATTGTAGGAGAAAAGGCGGCGCACACTGTCAAGGCTGCTCAGGTCCTTCCACGCCGCGGCGACGACCACGGCCAGCACGACCACAAGCGCCAGAATCACCATCAGCGCCCGCTTGAGCCCGCCGCCGGAGCGGCGCGGGGCCGCCTGCGAGCGCCTCAGCTCCTCGCGTGTTCCCTTTTCCTCTTTGAGATCATTCATTGAGCCGTTCATCCTCATACCAAAGTCTCGTCATGTACAGTCCGCCCGGCGGCACCGTGGGGCCGGCGAGCGAGCGGTCGCCGGAGGCCAGGATCTCGGGGATGTCCTCTGGCGTGAGCTTCCCCTCGGCGGCGTAGAGCACCGTGCCGGTGATCGCCCGTACCATGTTATACAGGAACCCGTCCGCGCAGACCTTGAGCTCCAAAAGATCACCCGAGCGCGACACGCGGCAGTAGTGCACGGTGCGCACGGTGGTCTTCGTCTCCGTGCCGACAGAGCGGACGGCGCGGAAATCGTGCGTGCCCTCAAAGGCGCGCGCCGCGCGGTCCATCACCTCTTCGTCGAGGTGCTTGGGGTAAAAGTAAGCCCTGTTGACATAGAACGGGTTTTTGATGCGGGAATTATAGATGCGGTAGGTGTATTCCTTTTTTTGACACGAGAGGATCGCGTTGAAATCCTCCGCCACCTCAAGCGCCTCGCGCACGACGATATCCTCCGGCGTGTGCGTGTTGATGGCAAACGGCAGGCGCTCGACCGGAATGCGCGACTCGGTATGGAAATTGGCGATGTAGCGCTCGGCGTGCACGCCCGCGTCCGTGCGGCCGCAGCCGACGAGCTTGACGTTCCCGCCGCAGACCTTTGAGAGGCCCTTTTCCATCGTCTCGCAGACGCTTGAGACCGTCTTCTGCACCTGCCAGCCGTGATAGGCCGTGCCGTTATACATGAGCTTGAGGGCGATGTTTCGCATAAAAGCGTCCTTTCTTCTTATCGCAGCGCGATGACCGCGGCCACGAGCACGGCATAATAGCCGAGCACCAGATAGTCGCGCGTCTGGTAGTGCAGCACATTGAGCTTCGTGCGGCCTTCGTCGCCGTGGTAGCAGCGGCATTCCATGGCCGTCGCCAGCTCGTCGGCGCGGCGGAACGCGCTGACAAACAGCGGCACAAGCAGCGGCACGAGCGCCTTGGCGCGCTGCATAAGGCTTCCGGTCTCAAAGTCGGCGCCGCGCGCCTTCTGCGCGGACATGATCTTATCCGTCTCTTCGATGAGCGTTGGGATGAAGCGAAGCGCGATCGACATCATCATCGCGAGCTCATGCACAGGGACCTTGATCTTCTTGAGCGGGCCCAGCAGGCTCTCCAGACCGTCCGTCAGGCGGATGGGAGAGGTCGTATACGTGAGCAGGAACGTTCCCATGATCAAAAGCGTGATGCGCAGCATCATCGTAATGGCGGCACGCACACCCTCGATCGTAATGCGGAAGATCCAAAAATGGCACAGCTCCGTGCCGGGGGTGTAAAAGAGGTTCAAAAGCGCCGTGAACGCGATAATGAACAGCACCGGCTTTAATCCCTTGAAAAGCGCCTTCGCGCCCACACGCGAGATGCGCACGGCGACAATCAGCGTCAGAATGAGAACGCCGTAGGCAATGTAGCTCTTCGCCGTAAAGAGCGCCACGACGTAGAGCACCGTGACGAGGAGCTTTGTGCGCGGGTCGAGCTTATGGGCGAGCGTGTCGCCCGGGAAAAACTGGCCGAGCGTGATATCCTTCAGCATTTTTTGCCGCCCCCTCTCTTGAGCGCGACAAGCTCTTTGCTGAGCTCATCGACGGTGTAAACGGCGGGGTTGATGGCAATGCCTTTATCGCGCAGCGCCATCGCGACGCGCGTGACCTGCGGCACGTCGAGGCCCGCGGTCATCAGCTCGTCGCCGCGGGCGAAGACCTCACGCGGCGTGCCGCTCATGAGCACGTGGCTGTCCGACAGGACAACGATGCGGTCGACGTTTTTCGCGATCTCCTCCATGCTGTGGCTCACGAGCACAACGGTCGTGCCGCGCGCGCGGTGGAATTCGCGGATGTTTGAAAGCAGCTCTTCCCTGCCCTGTGGGTCAAGGCCCGCGCTCGGCTCGTCGAGCACGAGCACCTCGGGCTCCATCGCAATAACGCCCGCGATGGCCACGCGGCGCTTCTGTCCGCCGGAGAGGGCGAACGGCGATTTTTCCAGCAGATCGTCGGTAAGCCCCGCAAAGTGCGCGGATTCACGCACGCGGCGGTCGATCTCGTCTTTGGATAAGCCCATGTTCGTCGGGCCGAACGCGATATCGCGGTAAACAGTCTCTTCAAAAAGCTGGTATTCCGGATACTGGAACACGAGGCCCACACGGAATCTCACGTTCCGAATTTTCTTCGGGTCCGACCAGATGTCCTCTCCACCGAGAAGTATCCGGCCGGAGGTCGGCTTGAGCAGACCGTTCAAGTGCTGGATCAGCGTCGACTTGCCGCTGCCCGTGTGGCCGATGATGCCCAAAAATTCGCCGCGATAGATCGCGAGCGACATATCCTGCACCGCACTGCGGCAGAACGGCGTGCCCTCGCCGTAGGTGTGCGTCAGGTTTTCTACACGAATGATCTCTTCCAAGGTTACAGTCCTCTTAGGTAAAATTTTTCGCAATGGCGTCTGCGCATTCCTCTACGGTGATGGCATCCACGGGGACGTCCATCCCCGCCTCGCGCAGGGAAAAGAGCAGCGAGACCGTGTCCGGCACGGCAAGGCCGATGTCCTCCAGCTCCTTTTTGCGGGTGAAAACCTCGCGCGGCTTTCCGTCCATGACGACAAGGCCGTCGTTCATCACGATCACGCGGTCGGCGTGCTCGGCTTCGTTCATGTGGTGGGTGATGAGGACGACCGTGATGCCCTGCTCGCGGTTGAGCTTTTCGACGGCCGCGAGCACCTCGCGCCGGCCGATGGGGTCGAGCATGGCGGTCGCCTCGTCGAGCACGATGCACTCGGGCTTCATCGCCAGCACGCCCGCGATGGCGATGCGCTGCTTCTGTCCGCCGGAGAGCAGATGCGGCGCGTGCTTGACGAACTGCGTCATGCCGACGGCCTCGAGCGCGTCGTCTACGCGCTTTCTGATCTCGGCGCTCGGCACGCCCAAATTCTCGGGAGCGAACGCGACGTCCTCTTCGACGACATTCGCCACGATCTGGTTGTCCGGATTCTGGAACACCATGCCCACGCGCCTGCGAATTTCAAGCAGGAGCGATTCGTCCATCGTGTCCATGCCCTCGACATAGACCTTGCCGCCGCTTGGCAGCAGAACTGCGTTGAAGGTCTTGGCAAGCGTCGATTTTCCGCTGCCGTTGTGGCCGAGGATCACGACAAAGCTGCCGCGCTCGATGGTCACATCCACCCCGCGCAGCGCGCGGGTGTTCACCTGGTCTTCCGTGCCCGGATAGGTGAAGGCCAGGTCTTGGGTCTTGATCATTTCCATAAAAGTTGCGTTCCTTAATCGTTATCCCGAAAGAGCCTTCGGGGATTCATCGCCGCAAAGCGGCGGATTCCTTTATTCCGAGAACCAGCGGCCCGTCGCGCCGCAGGGCAGCGCGAGCCCCGTCTCCGTCACGGGCAGGCCCAGCTCGTCCCACGTGACCTTGCCGCCGTACTTTTCCGCAACGAGCAGGTGCAGCATGTAGCCGAGCACCGAGGGAGCGAGCCCCGTCGTATACGAGTTGATGATGACAAAAAGCGGCTTGTCCGATAAGACCTGCGCGCAGAGCTTCACGAACGGGAAAAGATTGTCCTCCAACTTCCAGACCTCTCCTCCGGGGCCGCGGCCGTAGCTCGGCGGGTCCATGATGATGGCGTCATACACCTTGCCGCGGCGGATCTCACGCTCGACAAATTTCGCGCAGTCGTCGATGATCCAGCGCACCGGCGCATCGGAAAGGCCGCTGACACGCGCGTTCTCGCGCGCCCAGTTGACCATGCCCTTTGCCGCATCCACGTGGCAGACCTGAGCGCCTGCCGCCGCACACGCGACCGTCGCGCCGCCGGTGTAGGCGAAGAGGTTCAGCACGCGGATGGGCCGGCCCGCGTTTTTGATCTTCTCGCGCGCAAAATCCCAGTTGACGGCCTGCTCGGGGAACAGGCCCGTGTGCTTAAAATTCATAGGCTTGACCTGGAATTTGAGATCCTTGTAATTTACCGTCCAGCTCTCGGGCAGCTTCTCCTTGTCCCAATGTCCGCCGCCCGAGGACGAGCGGTAATAGCGGCCCTGCGCGTTGCGCCAGCCGCGGTTCGTGCGCGGCGTCTCCCAGATCGCCTGAGGGTCAGGCCGCACCAGAATTTGCTTTCCCCAGCGTTCGAGCTTTTCTCCGCCGCCGCAGTCCAGCAGCTCATAATCTTCCCAACCGTCCGCGATCCACATACATTTTCTCCTTTGCCGCATGGGCATACTTGTTCATAATAATTAATGTATTATACTACGCATTCGATTGAATAGTCAATGTATAAATCGTGAACGATCCTGCGCCATTCGCTTAATTTTCTTTTCCCGTGGACTTTGCCGCGCGCTTGTGGTATGCTGGCAGAAACGACACAAGGAAAGCTGGTCTTTTTTGATGGATAAACTGCTGCTGCACTCCTGCTGCGCCCCCTGCTCGGTCTACTGCGTGGACACGCTGCGCGCCGACGGGATCGAGCCCACGTCATTCTGGTTCAACCCGAACATTCACCCCTGGACGGAGTATGACGCGCGCCGCCGCACGCTGCTCGAATACGGGGAAAAAGAGCATGTAGAAGTGCATATTTTAGAGGATTACGGCCTGCGCGACTTTGTCCGCGCCGTGAGTGCGGATATCGACCACCGCTGCGCGCACTGCTACACCATCCGCCTCGGCACGGCGGCCAAATACGCCGCCGACCACGGCTACGATGCGTTCACATCGTCCCTGCTCATCTCTCCGTATCAGAACCACGAGCTCTTAAAGGCCGTGGGCGAGACGATGGGCAAGAAGTACGGCATCGAATTCTACTACCGTGACTTCCGCCCCGGTTTTCGCGAGGGGCAGGCCAAGGCGCGCGAGATGGGCCTCTACATGCAGAAATACTGCGGCTGCATCTTCTCTGAAGAGGACCGCTATTCGACCAAGATCGAAAAGGCGAAAAAGCGCTACGCCGAAGAATAAGCAGCTTGCAAAAGGCAAGACCCGTTGGATGCTCCAACGGGTCTTTTTTCATTCTTTCGCGGCGATCAGCGCGTCGTGCACGAGCTGCAAGGCGCGCTCTGCGTCGTCGCGCAGGACGTAAAAGCTCATGAACCGCTCCCCCTCCGCAACGGCGAAGACGGTGATCTCCGCCCGTTCGAGCGCCGTGACGGCTATCTTCTCTTTCTCGATGCTCGGCAGCGCGCCGCCGACCGCCGTGATGGCCGCAAGGCGGCTCCGGTCACTCTTTTTCTGCGTCACGCCGACGACGCTTGCGTCTTCATCCGTTTCGCAAACGATGCTGCCATTGCCGTCTTCCCTGCACGACCGCACGGTGATGGGAACGCCGCCCGCCTGCGCGAGCGCGACGCTGCGGTCGTGAAGCACCTGTGCGCCCTTCTGCGCGAGCAGCAGCATGTCGTCATACGAGATCACCTCACGCCGCACGGCGTTCTTGCAGATGCGCGGGTCAGAGGAAAATATCCCGTCCACGTCTGTGTAGATGACAAGCTCAGCGGCCTTCAGCGCCGCGGCGAGCGCCACTGCACTCGTGTCCGAGCCGCCGCGTCCGAGCGTCGTGACGTCGCCATTTTCGTCGACGCCCTGAAAGCCCGCCGCGACCACAACGTGGCCCTCGGCCAGCTCCTTCCGGATACGCGCGGTGTCGATCAGCTCGATCTCCGCGTTCCCATGTGTACCGTCCGTTTCGATGGGGATCTGCCATGCGCAGAGGGATACCGCCTCCACGCCGATGGACCGCAGCGTCATCGCGCCGAGCGCGGCGCTCATCTGCTCGCCCGCGGAGAGCAGCATGTCGAGCTCGCGCGGCGAAGGCCGCTCGCTGATCTCCTTTGCCTTTTGCAGCAGGCCGTCCGTCGTGTCGCCCTGCGCGGAGAGAACGACGACCACGTCGTCGCCTTCGTCCACCCGCGATTTGACGATGCGCGCCATGCGCAAAAGATGCGCATAGTCGCGCACGGAGCTGCCGCCGAACTTCTGTACGATCAGGCTCATAAGAACCACTTCCAACAAAAAATGGATTGACAGCGCTCATCTCAGCCGCTGCCAATCCATCGTATGAACTTGTACAAGCCCGCGTGACTCAGGCCGCGAGGATATCGAAGCGCACCACGCCCTCAAGCGCGAGCGCCCGCGCCATCATCTCTTCGATCGACTCCTGCATTTCGGACGTCTCGGCCGAGATCGTCACCGCGGCACAGCCGTTGGTGGGAATACTCTGGTTGATGGTCAGAATATTCGCGCCCGAACCGGCAAAAATAGAAAGGACGTCGGACAATACGCCGGGGTTGTTCTTGAGCATCGTGTAGAACGTGATGATGCGGCCGGTCTTCATGTCGTTGAAGGGGCGCACCGCATCGCGGTACTTATAAAATGCGCTGCGGCTGATGCCGACGGTGTGGGCGGCGTCGCCCGCGGTGCGCACCTCGCCGGACTGGAGCATGCGCTTCGCCTCCGCCACCTTGATAAAAATTTCCGGAAGGGCCTCTGCCGAGACCAAATAAAATTTCGTTGCAGGCGCCATAATGTTTCTCCTTCGCGGTCATCTGTCTTTATATGGCAGGATTTTAGCATATCTTAACGCATATTGCAACACTTTTTTCGGTGGGAGGTCTGCAAAATTTGAATGAAGAACGGCTGAGACGCTTCCTCACTTTATCGCTCGCGCTTTTCATGGGTGCATCTCTCTTTTATGTCTGCTTTCGCTATGTGCTGCCGTGGTGTTTGCCGTTTCTGCTCGCGCTGCTCGTCGCGGCGCTGCTGGAACCGGTCGTTTTGTATCTGCGGCGGAAATTTCACTTTCAACGTGGCTTTTCCGCGCTGATCCTGACGCTGACGCTGCTGTTTCTGCTCGGCGGGCTGCTGTCGCTCCTGTGGTCTACGCTGCTTTCTCAGACGAACGCGCTGCTCGCCGCCGCGCCCGCGTTTTTCGACGCGATCCCCGCCGCAGCGGACGATCTGCTCTCCCGATTGGAGCAGTTCAGCGCGTCGAGTCCCGAATGGCTCAGCAGCTATCTGCACGAGCAGCTTTTCAGGGCCGTCACGGACGCGGACAGCCTGCTGCGCTCGCTGTCTTCGCGCGCGATGGCGTGGCTCGGCTCTGCCGCCGCGGCGCTGCCGGGCGGCGTGCTCGCCATCGCGACGGGCGTGCTTGCGATCTTCTTCACCTCCGCGTCGTACCCCGAGCTCTGCGCGGCACTCGAACACGCCGTGCCGGAAGAAGCGATGGCAAAGCTGCGGCTCTTTCGCGGCGGCGTAATGCGCTCGCTTGCGCGGTGGCTGCGCGCGCAGGCAACGCTGTCGCTCATCACGTTTTCAGAGCTTCTTATCGGCTTTCTCCTCATGCGCCAGAGCTATTCCCTGCTGCTCGCCTTTCTCATCACACTGCTCGACGCGCTGCCGGTCTTCGGCACGGGCACGGCGCTCGTGCCGTGGGCGGTCTTCACGCTGCTGTTCGGCTTCCCGCCCAAGGCCATCGTGCTCCTCGCGCTCTACCTCTGCACGCTCATCACGCGCAACACGCTCGAGCCCAAGCTTCTCTCCGCGCAGGCGGGGCTGCCGCCGGTCGCGTCGCTTTTTGCGATGTACCTCGGCTACTGCACATTCGGCGTGGCAGGGATGGTGCTCTTTCCCTTCCTCCTGCTGCTGTTCGCGCAGATTCGAAACGCAAAAGCGGAAGCTGCCGCATAAAAAAGAGAACGGTGAAAACCGTTCTCTTTTTTATTGCTTTTTACCGGCCTGTGCCGCCGTTGTTGAGCAGCCAGTTGAGGAACTGGCCGTTGTCTCCGACATCGCCGGATGCGCTGTCTCCCGCCGTGCCGGTGTTGTCAGACGGCGTCTGTGTGCCGCTGTCGCCGCCAGTGGTGGCATCACCGCCCGGCGTCGTGCCGCTGCCGTCATCCGGTGCATCCGGGTCCGGCGTGGGCTCCAGCGGCGTTGTGTGCGTCGTGCACACGCCGCTGTACATCAGATCGCTGTATAGCTGCACTGTGCCGCTGTTCGTGCGCACCGGTTCGCCTGCAGGGATCGACGAAATGAGCCCTTCTTCGAGCTGTGCCTGATACGTTGCCTGAAGCGCGGCGCTCAGCGGCGTCGTGAGAAGCTCGCGCTTGTAGCCCCAACCGCTGCTGACGTTCGGCTGGCTCAGATCGAGCACATAGGCCGTCGTAACATTCGGGCAGTAGTCGGAGGCGAGCATGCCGGAATCGGCGCAGACGGTTACGCTGATGTGTCCGTCGCAGCTCAGCGAGGGCGCATAGCTCTTTGCGACCTTGACAGTCTGCGAGGGACAGCCGGCCGAGGCCAGAAGTCCCGTCTGCGTGCAGACGGTCACGCTGACCATGTCGGCGCTGCTGACTTCAAAGTCCTTGTTCGGAAGGCCCGCGTGAACCTTGCTCATAAACGTCTTCCACAGCGTGGCCGCGGGGTTGCCGCTCGCCACGATGCGCGTCGGCGTGTCGTAGCCGACCCAGACCGCTGCCGTGTAATACGGCGTGTAACCGACAAAGTAACGGTCGTTGTTGCTGTTGGTCGAACCGGTCTTACCGGCGATGGTCATACCGGAGAAGTTCGCGCCCGTACCCGTACCGCTGCGCACGACGTTTTTCAGGAGTTCGTTCATCGCATAGGCGGTGCTCTCATTCATCGCGACGTGGGACTCGGTCTTATTTTCAAGGATGACGTTGCCGTTATGGTCAAGCACCTCGGTATACGTTCTCGGCGTGGTGTAAACGCCGCCGCGGGCAAAGGACGCGTAGGCCGCGGCCATCTCGCGCGTCGTCACGCCCTTGGAAAGGCCGCCGAGCGCGAGCGCGCCCGCCGCGGTCATATCGTCGTTCGTCAGCGTCGTGAAGCCAAGATTTTCGGTCATAAAGGCATACGACGCGGGCAGCGTCAGCTTGATGGCCGTGCGCACCGCCGTGGGGTTGGACGAATTGCGGATGGCGTCTTGCAGCGTCATAATGCTGCGGTAGCCCGAGTAGGCGTTCACCGGCCAGATGCTTCCGCCGAGCATTTCAACGGGATAGTCGTCGATGACGCTCGCGGGCGTGATGACGCCGGCGTCCAGCGCGGGCGCGTAAACGCTCAAAGGCTTGATGGCAGAACCGCACTGACGCACAACGGTCGAATAGTCGAGCAGGAACCGGCCCTCGCGCTCGCCCACGCGGCCCGCAACGGCGACGATGTCGCCCGTCGTGTTGTCGATGATCGTCGCGCCGGACTGGAGCAGCTCGCCCTTGGACGAGGTGTAGTTCAGGTTATTGCGGTCGGCGTAAACGCTCTCCACGATGGACTGGATCTCGGGGTCGACCGTGCAGTAGATGGAGTAGCCGCCGGTGTAGAGCAGATCCTTTGCGACCGACTCATCATATCCGAGCTGTTCGTGCATATCGGCGACGATGTCGTTGAACATGCGCTCAACAAAGTAGGAGTCATACTCCGTGCTCGAGGCGGTATCCACCCTGCTTGCAACCCCCGCAGAAGGAACAAAACCCGGGTCCCAGGAGAAGACGAGCGGCTCGACCTTTGCCTGCTCATACTCTTCGTCACTGATCTTGCCAAGCTCGTGCATCTTATAAAGAACGGTAAGCTGGCGCTCCTTGTTCTGCTCGCGGTACCAGTCGCCGCGCGACGGATCGTATTTATAGGGGAACTGCGTGATGCCGACGATGGACGCCGCCTCGGCGATGCTCAGCTCGCCAACGGTCTTGCCGAAGTAGCCCTCCGCCGCGGCCTCAATACCGTTGCAGCCGTTGCCGAAGTAGACGAGGTTCAGGTACGTCTCGAGAATTTCGTCTTTCGAGTAGTTCTTCTCGAGGCGCAGCGCACGGAAGATCTCTGTCACCTTGCGCTTGATAGTCACCTCGTTGTCGCCGGTCATGTTCTTCACGACCTGCTGGGTGATCGTCGAGCCGCCGCGCGTCGAGGTACCGGTGAGCTTGCCGAGAATGGCTCTCGCCGTGCTCTTCCAGTCCACGCCGTGGTGGCTTTCAAAGCGCTCGTCCTCAATGGAGATGAGCGCCTCCCGCACATGCTTGGGGATCTCGTCGATACTCACGAGCGTTCGGTTCTCTACGCCGTGGAGCTTCGTGAGCTCCACCCACTCCCCGCTTGTTTTATCCTGATAGTAGACTGTCGAGCTCTGCTTGAGCGTGTAGGCCGAGATGTCCACATTCAGATCGAGCGACGTGTGCACGTAGACCATGAAGATGGCGAAAAACATCAGGCAGGTCGTGAGTCCGATGGCTAAGATGGTGCCGATGACCGTTTTCGCCGTGCCGGACTTTTTCTTCTTGTGTGCCTGATGCGTGGGGTGCTGGGTGTGCTGTCTTCGGGGCGTCTGGTTTTCTGCGCGGTTTTCTTCCATAAAGCGCCTCCTCCTTTGCGATAGAAATATGCGCGCGAGCACATAGCCGATTTTCAATAGTGATACAGAATATAGTATAGCACGGCTGTCAAGTGGTACGTATCTTGTCTTGCATTTTGCCGCAAGGTGCGGTATAATGCGAACACAAACTTTCAGGAGGTGTTCCCCCATGAACGATGAGTTCGGCCCCAATTTCGTCACGCTGACCGATGACGAGGGCAACGATATAGAGCTGGAATACGTCGACGCGCTCGAGCATAACGGCACGACGTATATGGCCTTCTTCCCCGTGGTCGAAGAGGACGGCGAGAACGAGGAAAACGAAGAGGAATACGGTCTCGTGATCCTCAAAAGCCAGATGGAAAACGGCGAGGAGTTCCTTGTCACCATTGACGACGAAGAGGAGATCGACAAGGTCTACGACCTCTTCATGGAGCAGATCCTTTCCGACGAAGAGTAAAACTTCGATTGCGACGGATTTTTTCCGAAAACTGAGATAAACTGAACATGCCCTGCGGGGTGCGTGATAAGTTCTTTTTAAACCCACATTTCGTCATAAGGGACGCCGGTACGCTCCGGTGGTTTGCAGGCCTCCCGGCTGCCTTTTGCGGCTGGACGTTGGAAGCAATAAAGCCGGACAGAGGCGACCCACCTGTCCAGAATGGTGCAGGTTTTGACGGGGCTTACACGGCCGCTGCGGGGCATCTTTTTATCTTTCCACGGATTGCACAAAATTACGTTTTTATTTTCTACGTCAGTTTAGACGAAAAAAACGTGCATTTTGTTCGCGATTCCTGTAAAATATTTTTACAAACTAAATTACCGTTTGGTAGCTGCAACGTAGTGCTTCGCGCACGGGCTGTACGGTCTCCCCTTTCGGGGAGATGATAAGGTCTGTGTGAGGAGCGCTTTTTCTTTCCCCTTGCGGTGCCGCTTTCGCGGCGGGGAAAAGGCAAAAGAAAAAGGAGGAGCAAACTTATGAAACTTATCACCAACGGTCGTCTCATCACCCGCGACGCGAGCGCGCAGGGGTATTACGAGCACGGCGCCGTCGCCTTTGAGGGGACGAAGATCGTCGAAGTCGGCGAAGAGGCGGCGCTGCGCGCAAAATATCCCGGTGCCGAGATCATTGACGCCAGGGGCGGCGTCATCATGCCCGCGTTCATCAACGCGCACACGCATATCTACTCTGCCCTCGCCCGCGGCCTTTCCATCGTCGGCAACAACCCGACGAACTTCTACGAAGTCCTTGACGGCACATGGTGGGCCATCGACCGCCACCTGATGATGGACGGCACGCGCGCCTCCGCCGCCGCGCTGTACATGGACTCCATCAAGCAGGGCGTGACGACGATCTTCGACCATCACGCCTCTTACGGTGAGATCCCCGGCACGCTCCACACGATTGCCGAGGAGAGCAAGCGCCTGGGCCTTCGCTCCTGCCTGTGCTATGAGGTCTCAGACCGCGACGGCGAGGAGAAGTGCTTACAGGCCATTCAGGAGAACGCCGATTTTATCACCGAATGCGAAAAGAATAAGGACCCGATGCTCGCGGCAATGTTCGGCGGCCACGCGCTGTTCACGATCTCCGATAAGACCTTCGACCGCATGGTCGCGGCCAACAACGGCCGCACGGGCTATCACATCCACGTGTCCGAGGGCATGAACGATGTGTACGACTCCCTCCAGAACTATGGCCGCCGCCCCGTCCAGCGCTTGCAGGATCACGGCATTCTCGGTCCCAAGACCATCCTCGGCCACTGCATCCACGTCAACACCGCCGAAATGGAGATCATCAAGGAGACCGGCACGATGGTCGTGAACAATCCGGAATCCAACATGGGCAACGCCATCGGCATCTGCCCCGTCCTCCAACTCCACAAGCGCGGCATTCTTCTCGGCATGGGCACAGACGCCTACACGAACGATATGCTCGAGTCCCTCAAGGTCGCCCTCTGCTCCCAGCGCAGCCAGAACTGCCTGCCGAACGTCGGCTGGTGCGAGGTCACGGACATGCTCTTCAAGAATAACGCGAAGATTGGTGAAAAATACTTCCCCGACACGCTCGGCGTGCTGAAGCCCGGCGCGGCAGCGGACATCATCGTCATGGACTATAAGCCGTTCACCCCGTTCTCCGACGAGAATATCGACGGCCACATGATCTTCGGCATGACGGGCCGCCAGTGCCAAACCACCATCGCCGCCGGCAAGACCCTCATGCTCGACCGCGAGCTCGTCGGCATCGACGAAGAAGCCGAAAATGCGCACATTCTTGAAGCCGCCAAGAAACTCTGGGGCGAGCTGAATCACAGAACCTATTAAGCAAGCGGGAGGAAAAAACAATGTCTGAAAAAATGTATCCCATTCCGTTCGACTCTCTGATGAACTGGGTGACGAGCGAATACGCGCAGTGCGGCGATGTGTTCGGCGTTCATAAGCACTATCACGCAAGCGGCAAGAGCCTGCCGATCTTCGGCGAGCACATCGAAACACCGTTTGGCCCCGCCGCCGGCCCCAACAGCCAGCTTGCGCAGAATATCATCGCGGCCTATGCCGCCGGCGCGCGCTTTTTCGAGGTCAAGACCGTGCAGAAAATGGACGGCGCGGAGCTTGCCGCCTGTGTTCCCCGCCCCTGTATCCTCGCCGCTGACGAGGGCTACAACCAGGAGTGGTCGACCGAACTGACCGTGCAGCAGGCGCAGGACGAGTACATCAAGGCCTGGTGCGCGCTCAAGATCATGAGCAAGGTCTACGGCTTCGGCGATCCCGACGGGTTCGTGTTCAATATGTCCGTCGGCTACGACCTGGACGGCATCAAGGGCCGCAAGGTCAACACCTATATCAACAACATGATGGACGCGGGCAAGACCGCGCAGTTCAAGGAATGTAAAAAAGTCCTGACCGAGCTCTTCCCCGAGGAAAAGGACTTCATCGCCTCGATCTCCCCCAATGTTTCCCGCTCCGTTACGCTCTCCACGCTCCACGGCTGCCCGCCGCAGGAGATCGAGCGCATCGCAAGCTATCTTCTCAAGGAAAAGCATCTGCACACCTTCGTCAAGTGCAACCCGACCATTCTCGGCTACAAGACCGCGCGCAGCATCCTCGATTCCATGGGCTATGACTACATCGTCTTCGATGAGCACCACTTCAACGAGGACCTCCAGTGGGAGGACGCCGTGCCGATGTTCGAGCGGCTGCAAAAGCTTGCGGACAAGCAGGACCTCGAATTCGGCCTCAAGCTCTCCAACACCTTCCCCGTCGACACGACGCGCGGCGAGCTTCCCAACGAGGAAATGTACATGTCCGGCCGCAGCCTCTTCCCACTGACGATTGAGATGTGCAATCGCATCTCCCGCCAGTTTGGCGGCAAGATGCGCATTTCGTTCGCAGGCGGCGCGGACTACTTCAACTGTGACAAGCTCTTTGCCGCCGGCATCTGGCCCATCACCGTTGCCACCACCATCTTGAAGCCCGGCGGCTACAACCGCCTGCACCAGATGGTCGAAAAGGTCGAGGATATGCCCTACCGCGCATTTTCCGGCAACGACCCCGCCGCGATCTCCGACCTTGCCGCCTCCACGCTGCACGACTTCCACCACCTCAAGGCAATCAAGCCGCTCCCCTCGCGCAAAAAAGATGAACAGGTGCCGCTGCTCGACTGCTTTACCGCGCCCTGCAAGGGCGGCTGCCCCATCGAGCAGGACATTCCCGAATACCTTGAGCTCTGCCGCAAGGGGCTCTACGGCCCAGCGCTCCGCCTCATCACCGAGAAGAACGCCCTGCCGTTTATCACCGGCACCATCTGCGCGCACCGCTGCCAGGGCAAGTGCTCGCGCAACTTCTATGAGGAATCCGTCCACATCCGCGAGACGAAGCTTCTTGCCGCGGAAAAGGGCTACAACACCTTGATGGCCTCCCTCCGTATGCCTGAGCCGGTCGAGGATAAAAAGGTTGCCATCGTCGGCGGAGGCCCGACCGGTATCGCCGCGGCGTACTTCCTTGGCCGCGAGGGTGTTCCCACCACGATCTTCGAGCGCGAGCGCAAGCTCGGCGGCGTGCCGCGCTACGTCATCCCCGCCTTCCGCATCAGCGACGAGGCCATCGACAAGGACGTCGCGCTCATGGAGCGCTACGGCGTCGAGGTCAAGCTCGGCAAGCCTGCTCCGTCCGTCGAACAGCTCAAGAAGATGGGCTACACGCACATCCTGATGGCCACCGGCGCGTGGAAGCCCGGCAAGCTCGACATTGAGGGCAACGTGCAGGGCGTCATCGAGTGGATGAAGCGCATGAAAAAGCAGGTCAAGCCCTGCCTGAACGGCAACATCGTCGTTGTCGGCGCGGGCAACACCGCCATGGACGCCGCGCGCGTTGCAAAGAGAATGGGCGCGCATGCGACCATCCTCTATCGCCGCACGAAGAAATTCATGCCCGCCGACGAGCACGAGTTACAGCTCGCCATCGACGAGGGCGTCGAATTCGTCGAGCTGGCCGCGCCCGTCAAACAGAGCCGCGGCAAGCTCCTGTGCGATAAGATGATCCTCGGCGAGCCGGATGAGAGCGGCCGCCGCAGCCCCGTCAAGTCCGGCGAGCAGTTCACCATCCCCTGCGACATGGTCATCTCCGCCGTCGGCGAGCAGGTCGACGCTGAGCTGATGGCCGCAAACGGCATTGAGATGGAGCGCAAGGGTCCCGCGTTCGAGACGAACGTCCCCGGCGTGTACTGCGCGGGCGACGCGCACCGCGGCCCCGCCACCGTGGTCGAGGGCATTGCCGACGCCGCGCGCTTTGCCGAAATCGTCGCCGGTCACCCGCACATCTACGACATCCCTGCCGAGGCCGATGTGACCGAGTTCGACGCGCAGGCCAAGAAGGGTATCCTCTCGATGGCCAGTAAGTGTGTCTGCGACGGCGAACGCTGCTTACAGTGCTCCACCGTGTGTGAAAACTGCGTCGATTCCTGCCCGAACCGCGCGAATGTCGTCATCAAGATGGCCGACGGCTCGCACGAGATCGTCCATGTCGACAAGATGTGCAACGAATGCGGCAACTGCACGCAGTTCTGCCCCTACGCAAGCGAACCCTGCCACGATAAGTTCACCCTTTTTGATACGCGTGAGGACATGGACGAGAGCGAAAACTACGGCGTGCTCTTCGAGGACGACGATATGGTCCGCCTGCGCTACGAGGACGGCGTGAAGGAATACGACTTAGCCTCCTGCGACAACGATCTTCCTGTCGAGCTCGAGGCGCTCATCCTCACCGTGCGCGATAAGTACAGCTATCTCTACCTGTAAGCAAAGCGAAAAACGAGGGAGCCGGGGCGATGCCCCGGCTCCCTCTTCCCTGTTGGAAGCAAAAAAGAGCGCTGCTTAAAGCAGCGCTCTTTTCGTTGTATTGTGCTTCGCCTTACTTCTCGATCAGGTTCAGCTGATAGATGATCTTGGCGATCTGCGCGCGGGTCAGGGTAGCGCTGGGCTCGAAGGTGGTCTCGGTCATACCGTTGATGACCTTCGCATCGACAAGCGCCATGACGTAGCCGTCAGTGCAGTCGGTGAAGGGGCTTTCAGTCTTGGACTCGGCCAGCTTGTTGAGCTTGGCAGCGGTCTGGCAGAACGCGAGACGGGTGATCAGCGCCTTGCCGTCCGCATCCTCAGGGGCAATGCCCAGCTCAACGGCCTTGGCCATGGTGTTCTTCAGCCAGTCGGCGCCGGTGGCGTCCTCAGCCTTGAGATCGCCGCTGCTGACGAGCAGGAGCTTGAGCGCCGCGCCCCAGGTCAGGGTGTCGTTGGGCGCATAGGTGGTGGCGGAGGTGCCGTTGATGATGCCGTCGTTATAAAGGTCAATGACATAGGAGCCATACCAGGCGGAAGTCTTGACGTCCTTGAACGGGTTCATCAGGATGCGGCCCTGCGGCTCGGCATACTGCGCACCGATCACGCCCTTGAGCTCGGTGGTGACGTACTCCATCACAGCCTCGTCCAGAGGGATACCGGTATCGAACTGTGCGGAAGCAGCAGCGAAGGCATAGTAGGTGTCGCCGCCGCCGGCAACAAAGTTATTGGTAACGACCGCATAGGTATCGTCCGCCTTGAACTCCTTGCCGTTGATGCTGTTGATGACCACGCGGTTGATGCTCTTGGGACCATAGTAGGTGGAAGCAGGATAGGTCTCAGCATTGGCATCATAAGCGACAGCCGTGGAGAGGGTGAAGTTGATGCCGGCAACCTGCGGGAAGCCGCCGACGGGCAGGCTGTAGGTGGAAGCCTCGAGCGCTTCAAGAAGCTCTGCGCCGGTGACATAGATGACCGCGACCGTGTTGCCAAACGGCAGAACGGTGTTGATGTCCTTCTTGGTGACATCACCCGGCTTGATGGCAGCGCGGATGCCGCCGCCGTTGGTGATGGCGACCACATGGTCAGCATCGACGGTCAGGCCTTCCTTGTTCTGCATGACCTTCCAGAGCATTGCATCGGTGATGAGATCGCCGTTGTTGGTCTCGCTGTCGCGGTTGCCGTTGGGGGCCTTCGCGCCGTTGAGCGTGACCTCGCTCTTGGCGAACACAACGCCGTATTCCTTGTCGACGCGGTCAACGATCGTCTTCGCGGCCGTGGCAACGGTCGCGTCCTTGGCGGTGTCTTCCTTGATCTCGTAAAGGGAGTTGCTCTCGATCTTCTTGCTGGCGTCATCGATGACGATCACGCCGATGTTGGCAAATGCGGTACCGGTGGACTGGATGGGCTCGCCCTTCTCGCCCTTGGTCATCACGGTGTGGGAGTGACCGTCGACGATGAAGTCGATGCCCTTGACTGCGGCGTAAAGATCGGTGGAGCGGTAAGGAGCGGACTCAGCGTCCACGCCCAGATGCGCAAGGCAGATGACGACATCCGCATCCTTGAGCGCCGCGACCTGATCGGCGGCCGCCTTGGTGAAGGCGTCACCGGTCGCAAAGGTCAGGCCCTTGATGAGCGCGGGGTTGGCCTTGGTCTGGGTCTCGGGCGTCTCCATGCCGAAGAAGCCGACCTTCACACCGGACTTGGTGGTGTAGGTGTAGTTCGCATCGAAGATGGGGGTACCGTCCTCATTGAAGACGTCCGCGCAGACGACCTTGAACTTGGCCTTGCTCATGTTTTCCTTGAGCTGGGCATAGCCGTAGTCGAACTCGTGGTTGCCGAGGGTGACGACGTCGTAGCCCGCGGCATTCATCATCGTGACCGCATCAGCGCCCTTGGTGGAGCTGACATAGGTCGTGCCCTGGCTGAAGTCGCCGGCGTCGACGAGGATGACCTCGGCGCCCTTGGCCTCGTAGTCGGCCTTGAGCTGTGCGATGTAGGCATAGCCCTCGACCGCACCGTGCACGTCATTCGTATGCAGAATGACAGTCTTGCCCGCCATCTCGGCTTTCGCATCAGCGGCGGTGTCCGCCGCAAAGCTGGTCACAGTCAGGCTGAGAACCATCGCCATTGCGAGCAGGACGGATAGGAACTTGCGCATAGTGTTTTCCTCCTCAATTTTTTCACTCCGCTTTTTCTCTGTCCGCTCTTCGTGACACACAGCTCCTTTTCACATCTCTCAGTTGGTCTGCGCGCCAAAAGTTCGCTTTTTGTACAAATAAAAGCGGAATGTGGTATGATTTTATTGTATCGTATGTCTGCTACTTTCTCAATACGGCATTGTTCCGAATTTGCGGCAAAAATCTTGGCGCTTCTCACATTTTTTCCAAACTCTATGGAAATCATGTAAAAAGTATGCTATGCTTTTGCTAATTTGGAACGGTATTTTTTCAAAGGAGGGTTCTTCCATGAAAACACTGCTTCGAGGCGGCTATGTCGTCAGCGGCCGCGGCTGCCGCCGCGCCGACGTGCTCATCGATGGGGAAAAGGTCGAAATGCTCGGCCACATCCCGCCCGAGCTCGCCGCGCAGAGCGAGGTCGTCGACGTGACGGGCTGCATGCTCTTCCCCGGCTTTATCGACGCGCACACGCACTTCGATCTCGATGTGTGCAACACCACGACGGCCGACGACTTTGAAAGCGGCAGCAAAAGCGCCATCCGCGGCGGCACGACGACGGTCATCGACTTTGCCTGCCCCAATAAAGGGGAATCCCTTGCCTATGGGCTTGATCTCTGGCATAAAAAGGCTGACGGCAAATGCTACTGCGACTACGGCTTCCATATGACCATCGACGACTGGAACGAGAGCATCGAGTCTGAGCTCGACGCGATGTTCGACGCCGGTATCACGTCTTTCAAGATGTACCTCACCTACCCCGCCATGATGATCGGCGACGGCGCGGTCTACCGCGCGCTGAAAGCGCTCAAGGTCCGCGGCGGCATCGCGGGCGTCCACTGTGAGAACGCGGGCGTCATCGACGCGCGCATCGCCGAACTCAAGGCGAGCGGTTTGGGCGCGGACGTCGTATCGCACCCGATCTCCCGCCCCGACTATTTAGAGGCCGAGGCTGTTTCGCGTCTGCTGCGCATCGCGCAGGCGGCCGACGCGCCCGTCATCATCGTCCACACGACGAACCGTGCTTCTCTTGACGAGATTGCCGCGGCGCGCCGCCGCGGACAGACCGTGTATGTCGAGACCTGCCCGCAGTATCTGGCGCTCGACGACGGCGTTTACTACGATCCCGACTTTTCCTCCGCCGCGCGCTACGTCTGCGCGCCGCCGATCCGCTCGCAGGAAGACAGTGAAGCGCTCTGGAAGGCGCTGCGCCGCGGCGAGGTGCAGACCATCTCGACCGACCACTGCTCGTTCACGCTCGAGCAGAAGGACATGGGCCGCGACGACTTTACGAAGATCCCCGGCGGTCTTCCCGGCGTCGAAACGCGTGGCGAGGTCGTCTACACTGTGGCCATCAATGAAAACAAGCTCTCGCTCGGCGGCGTCTGCCGCGCGCTGAGCGAAAATCCCGCCAAGCTCTATGGTCTCTACCCCCGCAAGGGCGTCATCGCTGCGGGCAGCGACGCCGACATCGTCGTCTACGATCCCGGCGCGAGCCACGTGCTCCACGGCGCGGACATGCTCTCCAAGGCGGGCTACACGCCGTTCGAGGGCTTCCGCACGAATGGCGGCGTGTCGAAGGTCTACCTGCGCGGTCAGCTGCAGGTGGACGGCGGCAAGGTCGTCGGCGGCAAGATGGGCGAATACTTGAAGCGCGGCAAATGCGCACTGTGAGGTAAGATATGGATCTGAGGGAAATTTTATTTGCGCAGTTCCCTGCGTTTTTTCTGCTGAGTCTGCTGTTTTTGATCGCGCACCTGCGCGTGCGCAAGCACAGCGCCGTCAAGTCGGTGCTGTGGGTGCTGCTGTTCGGCGCGGCGCTGGCCGTGTCGATCCTGTTCTGCTTCCTCGGCATGCAGGCGAAGTACTGGACGGTCAAGACGCTCTTCGAGCTCAAGTTCTGGAGCTGGCTCGGCCTTGTGATCGTGGTGTTCGTGTTCGTGCTGCGGCTGGTGTTCAAGCTGCAAAATAAGCACGCTCAGCACATGGTCGAAAAGGAGCGCGCCAAGGCGGAAAAGACCCGCGAGGAGGCCGTAAAGCAGGCGCGCGAAGAAGGCCGCGCCGAGGCCATGGCCGCCCAGCAGGCGCAGGAGGCCGAAGCTGTCGCGGCAGAGCCCGCAGCGGATGAGTCTGCCTCCCCCGCTGCCGAGGAGACCGCACCAGCAGAGAACGCCGATCCTGAAAAGGCGGTCGAACGTTAAGTATGGAACAGACACAACCGCAGCGCATCGCGTATTTTGACGTACTGCGCATTCTGGCGACTTTCGCCGTCATCGTGCTGCACCTGTCCGCGCAGCACTGGGCCGATACGGACGTCTATTCAAGAGCCTGGCAAGCCTTCAACCTTTACGACAGTGCCGTCCGCTGGGCTGTTCCGGTTTTTGTGATGATCAGCGGCGCGCTGTTTCTCTCCGGCTCGCAGAGCATCGGGCACATTCTGAAAAAGAACGTGTCGCGCCTTGTCACAGCGTTCATCTTCTGGTCGGCGCTCTACGCCGTCTTCATGGTGAACTTCGAGGGATGCCCGACGGACCTTATTTTGCAACAGTTTCTCAACGGTCACTATCACATGTGGTTCCTCTTTATGATCGTGGGACTGTATCTGATCGTACCGTTTCTTCGCCCCATCGTGCGGGATGAAAAGCTCCTGCGCTATTTTCTACTGCTCACGCTCATCTTTACGTTCCTGCTGCCGCAGATCGCGTCGGCCGTGTCGCTTCTCTCGTGGCAGTACTGCGCTGAATTCAAGGCGCTCACGGGCAAATTCTATTATCATTTCACGCTCGGCTTCGTCCCCTACTTTGTGCTCGGTTACTATTTGGTCCGCAAGGAGTTTTCCTTGACCGCAAAGCGTGTGCTTTACGCGCTCGGTGTGCTCGGCTTCGTCCTCACGGTCGTGCTGACGTCGTTCGCCTCACGTTTGCAGGGCGCGGCAACAGAGCTGTTCTACGGCTACGATTCGCTCAATGTACTGTTTGTCTGCGTGGGGCTGTTCGTCTTTGCCAAAGAGCATCTGAACTTCCCGAACTTAAGCGAAAAGTGTCACAGGTGCATTCGCGCGCTGTCGCGCTGGAGCTTCGGCGCGTACCTCGTACACCCGCTGTTCATCGAATCGTTCGACATTTTTCTGCACTTCAACACGCTGTCACTCAACGTGTTTTTCTCCGTTCCCCTGCTGACATTGATCATCGGCGCGCTGTCGTTCCTCGTCTCAGCGCTGCTTCACCAGATCCCATTTTTCAAAAAGTATTTTGTATGAAAAGAGCCCCGCGGATCATGCGATTCACGGGGCTCTTCTTTTTCTGTTACGCTTCGGTCTTGATGCCGCGCTTGTCGAATTCCTCGACCAGCAGGTCAAGGTCGTTCGGCAGGCTCATCGGCTCGCCGCAGAACTTGATGGCGTTGGCCACATCCTTGAGGCCGTTGCCCGTCACGACGGAGACGACCGTGTCGTTCTCACCGAGCACGCCCTGCTCGCAGAGCTTCTTGACTGCCGCCGTACCGGTGACGCCCGCGGGCTCGCCGAAGACGCCGCAGGTCGTGCCGAGCAGCTTTTGCGCCGCCATGATCTCCTCGTCCGTCACGTTCACGACGATGCCGTTCGACTCGCGGATCGCCATGAGCGCCTTGTCCGCGTTGCGCGGCACGCCGACGGCGATGGAGTCGGCTAGCGTGTTCTCCTCCATCGGCTCCCAGGGCTTGTTCTCCGCGATGGCACGGTTGATGGGGTGGCAGCCCTCGGCCTGCGCGGAAATGAGGCGCGGGAGCTTGTCGATAAAGCCGATGGCGTACAGGTCCTTGAGGCCCTTCCACACGCCTGCGATGGTACAGCCGTCGCCGACGGAGATGGCGAGATAATCCGGCATCTTCCAGTCGAGCTGCTCGGCGATCTCGATTGAAACGGTCTTCTTGCCCTCGGAGAGGTACGGGTTGATGGCCGCGTTGCGGTTGTACCAGCCCCACTTGTCGATGGCCTTTTTCGACAGCTCGAACGTCTCTTCATAGTTGCCTTTGACGGAGATCACGTTTGCGCCGAAGGTCATCAGCTGCGCGACCTTACCCTTGGGCGCGCGCTCGGGAACGAAGATGAAGGTCTTGAGGCCCGCGGCCGCGGCGTTGCCCGCAAGAGAGCTCGCGGCGTTGCCCGTGGACGAGCAGGCGATGATCTTCGCGCCCGCCTCCCCCGCCTTGGCGACCGCCATGGCGGACGCGCGGTCCTTGAGCGACGCCGTCGGGTTCTGTCCGTCGTCCTTGACCCAGAGCTTTTTGAGGCCGAGCTGCTTTGCAAGGCGCGGCTCTTCGTAGAGCGGGCTCCAGCCCACGCGCAGCGGTGTGTCGGGTGTCGTCTCCTCGACCGGCAGCAGCTCGCGGTAGCGCCACATTGTGTTCGGGCGCGACTTGAGCGTTTCCTTTGTCAGATTCTCTTTAATGTAGTCGTAATCATAGATGATATCGAGAATGCCTCCGCACGAGCAGTTCGTGAGGTTCGGCACCGCCTCGTATTCTTTCCCGCACTTGACGCAGCGGGCGCATTTGACGTTTTTTAACATAATAACTCCTTATTGTCCGCGCGCTGCGCGGTGGGTTTTTGCAGCGTGAAAGCGCTGCTGCTTTTTGTCCCCCTATTCGCAGGGGGG
>OICT01000321.1_pt1 | contig 25064 bp, 20 predicted proteins | sample 1581331 | NCBI WGS metagenome assembly OICT01 (sample SAMEA3882544, study PRJEB24775) | human gut metagenome | biome: human-associated habitat; feature: intestine environment; material: feces | place: Netherlands | collected 2009/2010 | reverse complement strand
TTCGCATCATGAACTTTTTCAGAATCGTTTTGGTGGGACTGGCACAAACCTTGACAGTTTACGGGGCCCAGCTCATTTCGGCCAGACAGTTTTCAGGCTTCAAAAAGGTCTACCGCGAGTGCAGCAAAATCGGCCTTTGGTACTGTGCTTTGCAGGCAGTCGTTTTTGTCTTTTTTTCAAAATACATTGCCGAAATCTTCTTTGATGTTTCAAAGCATCCAAAAGCGCTCGCGTTTTTTTCGGCATACCTTCTGGCATTCCTGTTCATCCAGGTTGCAAGCATTTTTAAATTTCAAAACGAAGGTCTGCTGCGTGCCACCGTGCAAATGAAAAAATACCTCTGCTGCAACGTCGGCGAACTCTTCTTGCGAATTTTTCTGACGTTTGTTTTAATCAGACTCGCCTTCTTTTCGACTAACGCTTTTTGGATAGGAGAATTGCTTGCGCGCTTCCTGATGCTCTTACTGTCAACTTATTATCTGAAGAAAACGACGGACGGATGGAAAAAAGAAGAAAAAGGCTGTTGACAAAAAATAACAATAGATTAATATTTAATTATATCTATCAGGCTTTGTTATAAAAAAGAGTGTTTTCTCCAAATCTTAAATTCGGAAAAAACACTCTTTTTAGTATTAATCAAATCTTTAAAGCAAAGGATATTCTGGAAAAACGTTTTTACTCTACCGTCACGCTCTTTGCAAGGTTGCGAGGCTTGTCGACGTCATATCCGCGCTGTTTGCTCGTATAGTATGCGAGCAGCTGAGCCGGCACGATCGAAACCAGCGGCGTCAGCAACGGATGAACATCCGGCAACACGATTTGATCCCCTGCATTTGACAGAGATCGTGAGACGATCGTGATGACGTTTGCCCCGCGAGCAATCACTTCCTGAACGTTGCTTCTCGTGTGCGCTGCGGTTTTTTCGTCAGTAATGATTGCAATCACCGGCGTGCCTTCTTCGATCAAAGCAATCGTACCGTGCTTAAGTTCACCGGACGCAAAACCTTCAGTCTGGACATAGGAAACTTCCTTGAGCTTGAGTGCCGCTTCAATTGCCGTATCATAGTCGATTGAACGTCCGATGTAAAATGCATTGCGCGTCGTCTTGAGATTTTTTTCAGTCAGTTCTTCGATTTCATGCTTTTCGTCAACCATCGTTTGCATCGCGTTTGCAACTTTGGCAAGTTCCAAATGAATGTCAAAATCTTTGGCAGCCTCAATTCCGCGCTCTTCACCCAGTTTCTTGGCCAAAATCGCTTCGACTGCAATTTGGGCCGTATATGCCTTTGTCGAAGCAACGGCAATCTCCGGACCGGCATGCAAAAGCAGCGTATAGCTTGCTTCGCGCGACAAGGTTGAGTTCGGAACGTTCGTAATCGTCAGGCTCGGGTAGCCCAGCTCATTCGTTTGAACAAGGACCTGACGGCTGTCGGCCGTTTCACCGCTTTGCGTCAGATAGATGAAGAAAGGTTTTTCGGAAAGAAGCGGCATATTGTAGCCGAACTCTGACGAAACGTGTACTTCCGTCGGAATCTTAGCCAGCTTTTCGAACAATTCGCGACCGACAAGTCCCGCATGATAGCTCGTGCCTGCAGCAACGATGTAGATGCGGTCGCTTGCTTCGATTGCCTTCAGCAAGTCGGCTTCAATTTTGATATTGCCGTTTTCATCGAAATATTCCGTTGCAAGTTTGCGCATGACGGCTGGTTGCTCATCGATTTCTTTCAACATATAATGCTCATAAGCGCCTTTTTCAGAAGCACTTGCGTCTTGATCGACGTAAAAAGGCTTTCGTTCAATCTTTTTGCCGTTCTTGTCTTCAATTTCGATGCTGTCCGGCTTGACGACGACAACGTCTCCGTCCGTCAATTCAATGAACTCGTGCGTTTCCTTAAGCATTGCCATCGAATCAGAACAAACCGCATTGAAACCTTCGCCAACGCCGATCAACAACGGACTTTTTGATTTTGCGACATACAAGGTTTCGGGATCTTCGCGGTCCATCAGCAGAAATGCGTACGAAGAAGACTCATCAAGCACGCTGATCGTCTTTTTGAAAGCTTCCTTCGTTTCAAGTCCTTCGTTTGAAAAATGTTCAACCATCTGAACGACGACCTCAGTATCCGTTTCGCTTGCAAAATGCACGTCCGACAGATACTTCGCCTTTAATTCCTTAAAATTGCCGATGACGCCGTTGTGAACGAGATAAAAGCGTCCATTTTCCGAAATGTGCGGATGCGCATTCGTTTCACTCGGAATTCCGTGCGTAGCCCAACGCGTGTGTCCGATTCCGGCAGTTCCCTTTACGTCAGCCGTTACTTTGTCCTTTAAATCAGCGATGCGTCCTTTGACCTTAACGAGAAAATCATTTCCGTTGCCGTTGTTTACATAGATGCCTGCCGAATCATAACCGCGATATTCAAGTTTTTCCAAGCCGTTGATCAAAATTTCAACAGCATTGTCTTTGCCTGTAATTCCAACAATTCCACACATTTTAAGTTTCCATCCTTTTGTCTTTTTCTTTAGATTGGTTGTTATCATTTTAAATTGGTATATTCCATTATTTTTCTCGGAAACCCAATCAGCATGTATAATATACCGCTTCTATAAAATGATGTCAACAAAAACACCAAAATTGGTACAGGTATAGACCAATGATTACGATGAAACATATGCACCTTTTTGTTGCTGCATTATTTCCTTAAATATGCTTATGATAAGTGTTATACGCACTAAATATTTCGATGCGACGTGCTTTTGGTAAAATCCAAGGTGTCCGATGGCAATCGACTTCTTGAATTTGGAAAAAATCGCTGCAGCATATTTACCGTTTACGGGCAAATTCCAGGAATCGACGTTTTGCCTCGTAATCGGCGACTGGCATTTACGGGCTAATTTTCAAAAAACGGCATTTTGCCCGTAATCACTCCTTGTTGCTCGGAGGGGTTGAAAAATGTTCTACCGCTGCCTTCAAATTTGAGGTGCGCGGCCTCGAAAATAGACAAAAAACGGGGTGAATGCCTCATTTTTGTCTACCGGACACTTCGGAAATGGGGCGCACGGCCTCGAAAGTAGAACAAAATCTCGAAAAATTGGAAAAATGTTCTACCGCTGACTCCAAATTCGGCCCGCACTGCCCTGAGAGTAGAACAAAATTTCGAAAAATTGAGAAAATGTTCTACCGCTGACTCCAAATTCGGCCCGCGCTGCTCCGAGAGTAGAACAAAATCATCCAAAATTGAGAAAATGTTCTACTCAGTTACCTTTGCCAAAGCAGTGTGGCCTCAGATTACGAGCAAATCTCAGAAATCAACGTTTTGCCCGTAGCCGAGGTCAAGTGCAGTAATTGAGCAGATGATGCGCAGCACTGCATTTGTCAAAATCACTGCCGTTTACGGACAAATCGCTGAAAATTGAGAGTTTGTCCGTAAATGGCCTGCCCGAAAAATGCCGATTACGGACAAAATGGTCAAAAACGGCCGTTTGTCCGTAAATTCTCATCATAATGGTCAAAAATTTACGGACAAATTGCTGAAAATGACTGTTTGTCCGTAAAATACGTTTTGCTTACGGACAAATCAGCAAAAAATGGTGCTTTGTCCGTAAATTCGAATGAAATCTTGGCGCACAGCCCAGAATAAGAAAAAATCCGCGCCATCATTGGCACGGACTTCAAATCATTATTCAATTGCGTACGGGGTCATGACCGTTCGGCTTCACACCTTGTTTTTCAACACATATCCCTTCGCCACGTGTTTTCCGTTTTCATCCTTTTCAAGATATATCCCCTGAATCTCGGGATCAAATCCCGGAAACTCGTCCATTGCGCCCATCAGCAGCCTGAAGTAATCGACGTCAAGCTGCTGCCAGCGTTCGCCGGGAGCGACGATGAAGACTCCTGGCGGATAGGGAAGCGCGCCTTCAAGCGCGATGCGACCGACGATGTCGTCAAGATCGACCAATTCGCCCTCGTTTCGCATGAAAGCAAGATCCGCATCATAAGGAAGCATTTCGTAGTCGTTGAACGTCTTCTTGATGAACAGGTCGCGCTGAAGATGCCACGTCTGCCGACTGCTGTAGTATGAGTGCATTTCGTCGCACAGGCCGTGAAGCGTCACGCCCTCATAGCGTTCCCGGTTCATCCCGTACAGACGCGGCAGCGCCGTTTCGACCGGAACGTCGTCCAGGTAGAGCCGCTCGAATTCCATCAGCGTGCGGTACAGGACGTCAAGGTCTGCGGCGGGACTTCCCGGCGTCACCAGGAACAGAAGCGAGTACAGGTCGGATTTCTCAGGCACGATGCCGTGTTCCATGAGGTATTTTCCGACAACCGGCCCCGGGATGCCACCTTCTTCGTATTCACCGGATTCGATGTTGATTCCGGGACACTTCACGACAATCTTGACGGGGCTTTGAATGGCTTCTCCGGCACCGCGTCTCCTGAAGCTTTCAATGTCCCGGACCGTCGTGAAGAGGCTGCTGTTCTCCATTCTCCTGCAAAATGCAGAGCACGCATCCACGGTATCCTGCCAAAACGCGCTGTTGCCCGAAGCTTCTGCCATGGCCGCATTGACCGTCAGCGAAGCGTAGACAGGATAGGAGTAGCTGGTCGTCACATACTTGAGGTAGGCATTGTTGAAGCGCTTGTGGTCAATGTAACGCTCCTGTCCCCTGATGTGTGCATCCTTCTTCAGAATCTGCGACGTCTGCGCAAGACCGGCCTGCTGTTTGTGAACGGACTGCGTAACCAAAATGCCTGGATCTTCCGGACCAAGCTCAAGCTGAAGCGGCGACAGCTTCTTCATTGAGGAAACGAACTGTTCGTATCCGCCCCAGGCGCAGTCGAACAAAACATAGTCGCACAACTTGCCGATCCTGTCCAGGATCCACCTGGCATCGTAAAAAATCCCGTCATACGTTTCAAGCTGCAGGACGGCCAGCCTGAAAGGCCGCTTGGCTTGCGCCTTTTTCGGATCAACCTTGGCAATTTGTTCCCTGATTTTTTCTTCGGTCAGTTCGTCTGCGACAAGCGGTCCGATCAGTCCCAGCGGATTGCGATCCGTTTTAAGATACACGGGCTTGGCCCCCGTCATCACGAGCGCGCTGTTGTAAAGCGACTTGTGGTTGTTTCTGTCGAACAACACCAGATCCCCAGGCGTCAGGCAGGCACTTGCGCAGATTGTGTTGGAGCTTGTCGTTCCGTTCGTGCAGAAATAGGCCTTGTCGGCATTGAAGGCACGCGCGGCCTGTCTTTCGGCGTCAAGCGGCGTTCCGCCGTGCGTCAAAGTGTCGCCAAGCTCCGGCACGGTATCGCTTGTGTCGGCACAGAGCATGCGCTCCCCGAAGAAGTTCTTGAACACGGCGCCCGCCGGATGAATCGCATAGAACTTTCCGTTGTGATGTCCGGGAGTCGCAAAGGTCGTCTGTTTTTCATCCGCAAAGTTGACCAGGTCGAGCAAGAAGCCGGGGACGTTTTTTTGCTCGTAATTTTCTGCTTTTTCCTTGATAAATGCAGTGCTTTGATTCATGGCGCCTGCATCGACTTCAACGATCGGAATTTCAAGGCGTGCTTTTGCTTTGATTTTTTCAGCAATTTTCATTGCCTCAGCATCGTTTTTCATAAAAGCGATGCAGGCAAGTTCCGCACCGTTCAATTTTTCTGAAAGCAGCACCGTTTCCCACGGCTCTTCAACCAAAGCTTTCACTTCAGCGGTCACGGCGATTTTCAAATACTTTCTCATTTTGCCTGCCCTCGTTTGAGCTCAAGCTTGCGCAAAAGCGGCAAGATGAAGCCCATGCCGAAGATCAGGAAGACGAAGAAGAAATTCATCAGAAGCTCATGATCGAACTGCTTGGTTCCAAACTCTGCATTTTGCGGAATAAAGCCCATCGTTGCGCACACGAACGTGAATATGAAGCACCAAAAGCCGACGGCCAACGCCCCCTTCCGATTCTTGATGAAGACGTAATCCGAGCTGAACTCGTTTTGTCGATAGCGTACGGCCAAAAAAGCCACGAAAACAAGGCACGTCTTGTACGGCGAAACGATGCCGTTCAGGTTGAGCAGCCAATTGTAGATTGAGTTGATGCTTGGAAGCGTTCCGCTCAAAAGCAGCAAAACAAGCGAAATTCCGGCCGTCAGCGTATAACTGTGAATCGGGCGACCATTCTTGTTTTTCTTCGTCAGCCAGCTAGGCATATACTTTTGGTTGACGTCCCCGGCAAATACACGGCTGGCGGCGTCGATCAAGATTGCAAGCTGTGCCAGCATGAAGAATGCCTGAACGACAGCAAACACGTACATCAAAACGCTGCCCATCCCGAGCTTTTCGCCCAATAATTTGAATGCATAGTACGGACCGTTCATCTTGAAGTCCTGCGGAATGTGATTGGCATCAAAGAAGACCGCAAGCGACAACGTTCCAAGAATCGTCAAAGCGCCCGTCATAATCGCAAGCACCCACATTGAGCGCGGAAATTCTTTTTTGGGATTTTTCATTTTGCTGATGTAAGGAGCCGCAAGTTCGGCACCGGACATCGCAAAAATAAGCAAACCGGTCGTTGAGAAATAGTGAAGAGAAAAACTCGGCTTGAAGGCTTCAAGATTAAACGGCTGCGTTGCAATATGCGCACCGTGCGTCACTGCCCAAAAAGTCATCAAGACGAACAGCATCGACATAATGAACATTGCGCCGCCGCCAATCAAAGACAGGATTTCAAGCGAGTCTTTAAAGAAGTTTTCCAATAAGATAAATGCCAGAATAATTGCAAAAGTCAGCAAGCCGAACGTAAACGTCGACATGTGCTTTCCAAGCGTCGCATCCCCGAGGATAATCCAACTGAACGAAACGATGACCGAGTTTGACACGTCAACGAGGTACGGAATCGTCTGAACCCAGTACATCCAAGACGTCGCATATCCGAACAGATCGCTGCCGGTCCCGCGCCTGATCCAGGACGCCAACCCGCCGGCCTGCTGATCAAACGTCAAGCCGAGCTGACTGACGATCAGTTCATAAGGGATAACGTAGGCAAACAACATGAAGATCCATGAGATGACAACCGATAATCCCTGATTTTGAAAGGGATAAAAGATGTTTTCAAAACTGATGATCGTGACGAAGTCGAGCAGCGTCAAAATCAGCCATGGCGTATATTTCTTGCCTGCATTTTGATCTAAAGTATTCATTTTTTCCATCCTTTGCTTTTATGACTAGTTTAATCGGTTCAGTCACTCAAGCAATCACCTGACTTAAGCAAGGAATTGCTTGAGCTAGAAGTCAGGCGTGCCGGGATGCTTATTGGAAAACATTTCTCTTCCCCCCTCTTTTCAAAAATACACTTAAATATTTTAAAATATTTTCATGGAAAAGCAAGTCGAATTGTGGGCAAAGAGTGAAAATACTTGCAAAAAAGTTTACGAACAAAGTCCCAATTTTCATCAATGCGACCGATTTTGCCAAATGCAGTGCTGCTCAAACTCTGCTCAATCCGTGCTCCAAGACGTCCTTACGGGCAAAACGCTGATTCTTGGGATTTGCCCGTAAAAGGCAGCCCTCGGTTACGGAAAGCGCCCTCTTCTGGCTGTTTTCATCATTTATTCTTCTGTTGAAACGACTCGGAATGTCTCCTTTGGAATTTATACAGTATTGTGATGATTTTGAAATAGGCGATTCTGATTATTGCCTTAAATAATTCTTAAATAATTCGATATATTTTCTTTAAATACATTGTGTACAATTGAATTACAGCTTGAAGTAGAACACCAAAACTTGAATACACCCGCATCTGATTCTCCCCTTTCAGATGCGTCGGAAAGCTGATAATGCTGCGGACTTTCCCCAGTCTGCAGCTACAACACATACTCCTTTTTTCCTCCGTATTTCCCCATACGGAGGTTTTTTTCGTTTCAGCGCAATTGACGTGCCTGACGCTCTTTGACGAAAACACGACTTTTCGAATATAGGACCGTTCCGCAATCGCCGAATGTTTCATTCAAAAATTCAAAAAAATTTAAATCGTAATCTTACTCCTCTTATTACGCTTAACATCGTAATACTATTTTTCGCTAAATCGTAATAAGGTTGATATATCAACGTTTCTTGCTTGACAGTCATATTTTGGGCGGTTATGATTTTAATCGTAACAATTACTAAATAAAACTCAAGTACGCTGTTAAAGAAAGGAATTATGCATGAATAAAAGAACTCATTTGCTCTCATTATGTCTTTTGACGATCTGTACGCTGCTTATTCTTGGGGGATGCGCGAATCAAAGCAAAAAAAGCAGTTCTGACAAACTGAACGTGGTTTCGACTCTGGATTTTTATGGCGAAACGGCCAAGGCAGTCCTTGGCAAAAACGGAACCGTCACGTCCCTTATCGACAATCCGAACATCGATCCGCACGACTTTGAAGCAACGACCAAAACGGCCAAGCAAACCGCAAATGCCGACGTCATCATCAGAAACGGCGCCGGTTATGACGACTGGATCAAAAAACTTTCGGACAAAAAGAGCATTTCCGCTGCCAGATTGATGAACGTCAAGGACGGTCAAAACGAACACCTCTGGTACAATCCTGAAACGATGTCAAGGCTTGCGGACGAACTTGCCAAGGTCTTTTCAAGCAAAATGCCGTCAAAAAAAGCCGAATTCAAGCAAAATGCCGCAGCATATAAGAAAAAAGTCGCCAGACTGAACAGCGAACTCGAAAAAATCAGAGCTGAAAGAATTGAAAAGCCAGTGGCCGTTTCGGAACCGGTTTTTGACTACTCGCTTGAAAAAATGGGTTACAAAGTCGCAAACGCTCACTTTGCCAAGGCAGTCGAAGAAGAAAGCGATCCGTCATATACGGACATCAAGAATCTGCAAAATAAAATCAAGCGAAAAGAAATCGCCTTTTTCGTGTATAATGTTCAAAGCGACGGCACGACCGTCAAAAACATCGTAAATCTTTGCAAAAAACACGACATCCCGGTTGTCAAGGTAACGGAGACGCTGCCAGAAGGAAAGAACTATTTCAATTGGCTGCAATCGGAATACCGTCAAATTGCAGAAATCGAAAAATAATCGGAAAGAAGAACGACTATGGATTCTATTTTGAAAGTGACCGACCTGAATCTGAAAATCCCCGAACGAACGCTTTTTTCAAATCTGTCATTTGAAATTCCGCGCGGAAAACTGACCTGTATCACGGGTGAAAACGGCGTCGGCAAAACGACTCTGATCAAACATCTCCTGGCGGACTTAGCGCATGACTACGAGGAACACGCCAAGTTCATGGTTTCAAGAGATCAGGTTCAATATGTGCCGCAGCTTCGAAGCATTGATGACGAATATCCGCTTTGCATTCGTGATTTTGCGGCTTTCGGGCTCAAGACCAGCAGCATTTTTTTGAACAGAAAATCCAGGGAAAAACTGGCCGCCATCCTCTCTGAAACCAATTTGACAAAAATTGCCGACCGACCGCTCGGACGAGCTTCCGGCGGTGAAAAGCAACGTGCCTATCTCGCCCAGGCTCTTTGTGCCGATCCGAAGCTTTTGATTTTAGACGAAGCAACCGCGAGCCTTGATCAGACAAGCAAGCACGAACTCTTGAAAATGCTTCGCAACGTCATGAAGGAACATGGCCTGACCATCATGTTCATCACGCACGATCCTGAATTGATTGCCGCTTATGCCGACTACGAACTGCATTTGGCAGACAAATCGGGAATACTCATCAAAAAGGGGGACAAGAACTGATGCTTCAATATGATTTCATGCGCTATGCCTTTATCGCGGGGATTTTCATCGCGCTGATCTGCGGCGTCATGGGCGTCTTCGTCGTGGCGCGCCAGACTTCGTTTTTCACGCACACGTTGTCCGAAATCGGTTTTTCCGGTGCTTCGTTCGGCGTCTTTGCCGGCATTTCGCCGCTTTTGGGGATGCTGTTGTTTACCTGCTCGTCTGCCCTCCTGATCGGTTTTTCAGGCGAAAAGCTCGGCCGGCGCGAATCTTCAATCAGCGTCTTCTCCGGTCTTTTTCTCGGACTCGGAATTTTGTTTCTATCCCTTTCAAACAAGCAGGCCAATTATGCAACGAGCATTCTCTTCGGAAGCATCGTCGGAATCAATCGCTCAAGCGTTGACATTCTAGTCGGATTAAGCATTTTTTTGCTTTTGGTCATTTTCCTGCTGTTCAAGCGCTTGGCCTACAACTCGTTTGATTCGCAAGGCGCCGAATATAATCAGCGTTTCAACAAGCTGATTTCAATCATCTTCTTGATCATGCTTGCGCTGACAATCAGCATCACGGCGCAGATCGTCGGTTCATTGCTGATTTTCGTTTTACTGACGATTCCTGCATCGGCAGCCAAGTATTTTGCGCACACGCTGAAAAAGATGATCGTGCTCAACTTCCTGTTCGCCCTGTTCGGAATCTGGTTCGGCCTTGTTCTGAGCTGGGTGACCGATCTTCCGGTCAGCTTCTTCATCACCGTCATTGAGGCACTGATTTACGGCAGCGCCATCTTGAAGGAACATTTTGACACATATCAAAAATAATTTATGTCAGCGGATGATTCGCAGCTGTTTTGTGAATCATCCGTTTTTTTGTGTCCGCACAGTCGGCATCTCATCCAAGCACATAATTGTATCGATACATTATCAGAAAATTAAATGAAACATCGTTTATTAATTGATTTTTAACCATCCGAAACCTATAATTCACTTAACGCTATTATGAAGAAGGTTTTATTATGAGAAATGAAAAGCTTTACGCAGTAATTCGGGCAGCATTCTTCGCTGCGCTTGACTATGTCTTCGCAATGTTCCAGATTCACGTCCCGTCACCGGTCGGACATCCCTTCGTTGACCTCGGTTTCACGTTTGTTGCCCTGGGCACGATGTTTCTCGGCTTCAAATACGGCTTCATCTCCGGTGCCGTCGGTCTCGGCGTCTTCGATCTTCTGAACGGCTATGCCAATCATGCCTACCTGACCGTCATGGAAGTCCTTTTGCTGACGGCGGCCGTTGCGGTTTCCTACAGGCTGCTGAACAGAAATGACGGTCTTTCCAGCCCGTCACTGATTACAATCGGCATTGTCTCCGGCCTCGTCAAGATGTTTTCCGGCTATCTCCGCTATCTCGCCGAAAGTCTCATCGATGCCGGTCTTCCGTTCGGCAAGGCTGCCGTAACTGCACTCGCTGCCTTCCCTGCAGACTTCGCAACAGGCTTCGTGATGTTCTTTGCAGTTCCGGTATTCTTCGTCGTCATGTCCAGAGTGACAAGCCGGATGAATCTGTCCGTACAGAGACATTGAAACAGGAAATAAGAAGAGGCTGGGAAAAAACTCCTTTTTCAAATTTGAATTAAATACAGTGCTGAGAATCACCTGCTCAATCAGGGCTCCAGGGCAGGATTACGGGCAAAACAGCGATTTTTGGGATTTGCCCGTAAATTCCAGCCCTTGGTTGCGGTCAAAGTACACATTTAACGTTGCATACACAAGCAAAGTCCCTGATGATTTGCAGTTAACTGCAAATCATCAGGGACTTTTGTTAGAAACATAGTTTTTTTCCAGCCTCTCCTTCATTATCATAAATTTTGATTCTTCAGATCCTGACAGTGCCGGTACTGCTCATCTGCTTGAAGACATCCTTCTTGAGTTCATCCGTGAACTTCTTCCCGGCATTGAACGTGAGAATGTAGCTTCCACCCTTTGAGCTGATGTCACAGTCAACCTTGTCCTTCTTCATCATCCTGAGATACCTGGACGCATGATTCGTCGACTTGCTGACAGTATTATCATAGCTTGAAAGGGACTTCCTATACCACTTTCCCATGGACGGCATCCTGATGTAGACGTCACTTTCGTCACACACCACCTCAATGGTGTCGGAAGATTCGTTTGCAAGCTTCGACTTTGCCACGACCTTCTCCTTGTTCGGCACGCATGCAGTGAGTTCCCCAATCAATTGAAATATTTACGAATAATATATTAACAAATTTCCACCTCATCAGCAATAACGTTATTTTTTTGTTAATAAGAATTAATTATATTGTGCACAATCTATTTTGAAAAATACAGCGCTGACCATCCAGATGAGCTTGCTTGAAACAAGAGGAATTTCAAGACGAACATTGATTCCGGACAACGATGAAATGCATGTGTTCCAAGGTTTAATTAACATAATGACTAATCAAGTTTTATTCCTTGGATGTTAATTTTGCCATTTTTGACAATTCTAAAGGTATATTATTGAAAATAATTGTTTAAAAAAACAATTGCCATTAATTTTACATATGTATATAATGTTCCTATAATTTAAAAAAGAGGTAAATTTTATGTCTACAATAAAGAAAATATTCTCATCGGTTGCCACAGCTGGAATCATCTTTGTTATCGGTTCCTTTTCTAGCAAGGCTACCAACGTGACTTTGGATAGCGATGCTCCTTCTAGTGGCAGCGTCACTCTGGATGAAAATGACAACATTGTATCAACATCATCACCAACTATCTATAATTCAATCCAAAACTCAACCAATCGCCACTTTATTGCGCCTGCAACAGCATATCACTATGCACATAGTGACTGGGTTTTCTACACTGACCACCATAACTACCTTACTGGGAAAAAAACAGGTCATTCAAATTATCTTCATCGTACAGCCGGTCATGGTTCCTATGCGAAAGTAGGCAACGGCAAGGGAGGCGGTTGGAGTTATGCAAAAGCCGGAATATGGTCCTATGCTCAGCATCGTGGGAAAGGAACATTCGTTGCCAAATACAGTTCGCCATTTAATTAAGGAAAATGAACAATAAAATTCTCAACCTCTTGACACTTATCCTCATGATGTTCACCTCATTTCTTGTCATCATGACCGGAAACAGGCAGTATCAGACGGAAAAAGTCGTCAGCCAGTTCAATTTGAGCAGCGAATTCCACCCGTTCAGTCTTCCGGATCAGGAAAATGTTTCACAAAGCCGCTGCAGAAAACGTCTCGAAGTGCTGAATCAAGTTTCAGACCAGACCGGGATCAACTATCTGAATCGCCGGCTTTTCTCAGCCAGTCCGATGAACGGACACCGGCTCGACTACAGCAGATCCATCAACAGGGTGACATTTGCAGTCCATACCGTACGCAGGACAAGGCTCATGGAGAACTTTGAAATGAAGCCCTCCCTGATTGAACACGGGAGAACATTCAAAATTCCCTCACTTCACGGATATTCTTCCAATGTAATACCGGTTGAAGACATCATGAACGGTTCGAACTGTCGCGAAGGAACATTCTTCATCGAAACATCGGATGAAAAGCAAATTGATGAATTCATTTCCCTGCTCAAGGACAGACTGAATGAAAGCGAGCATCAATCATTTAGGAATTCCGACTTCAAGGTCAATCCGGAGTTCATCTCCGAACTTTCACCTGATGATGGAGACAATCCCGGACAGATAATGGTGACATCGCTGCTCTTCATGATCATCTTCCTCATCACCCTCATCCTGTCATCTTCACGGGAACTGGCAGTCCATCGCATGAACGGCCTTTCCATCCGGAGCTCGTTCCTTGTCCTTCTTGGAAAGGGGTGGCTTGTCTCCTGCATCACCACACTTGCAGTTGACTTTGTCTGCAGAGCTGCATTTAACTGGAACTGGTCCGTTTCCGCCTCAATGTGCCAGATTGCCGTCATGATCAGCATTCCTGCCGTCTTCATGACCGTTGCCGGACTTCTTCAGTCACCCCACCTTGCAGGACAGGTCAACGGAAGAATCCATGGAAGGATGATGTTCACTGCAATGTACGCCGCAAAGGGAATTGCCCTTGCGGCATGCTTCTTCTCGATGATTCCCTTGGCCCAGCTTGTTGAAACGTCATGCCGGCCGACGTCAGCTTCAGGACAACATGACAGCCATGCTGTCTTCTATCCCGTTCAGGATGGGAACAATACCATTCAACAGCTCATGCGTGACGCCGGAAACCGAGAAGCCATCTACAGGAAGCTCAATTCCATGGGAGCACTGCTGATTGATGACAATGCCCTTCATCAGCCTGAAGACGTTCCGCAGGAAATAAGATTCGTCAGCGTCAATCCCAATTATCTTAAACAATTCCCGTTGTATGACAGCAAGGGCAGTAGAATCAGGGTCTCAGACAACGATGACAGAATCATTCTCTGCATACCAGAAAACAGGCAGGGCTTCACCAAAGGACTGCTCAGGTATGTCAGGCGCAATGCCAGGAAGGAACTGGGGCATGTACCGAAGATAAAGATCTACCACACTGTTCCTTCAGGAAACAGGAATTTCAGGAACTTCAATGACGGAAAGCTCATGAACAGGGACACTGTATTTGTCATGACCTACGAAAATTCCACCCCCATCAGCAGAAACATCATGAACGGAGAGGGCGAAAATGACTGTCTGAAGATTCCGGTCGGCAAATCGGTTTCGAAAACGTACTCTTCCATCGAACCTCTGCTCAGAAGACACGACATGGATGACAATTACCGTCAGCTTGTAAGAATCAGCGACCTCAAGGAAGAGGACATGAGAATGGAGCTGGGAGATTTGAGGGAAGACTTATTGCTTTTCCTTGCGGGAACGTTACTGACGCTTTCCATGTCAGGTTATACAGCCCTGCTGTTCTTCAAGGCATTCAAGCGCGAAATCATCCTGAAGAGAGCCCTGGGATTCACTTCAGTCAGGGCATGCCGCGGTCTTGCCGCACTGCTTGCCCTGCAATACGCCGTAATGATTGCCTTTCTCTTCCGGCAGGACATGTTCAACTCGCTTAACATCATCCTGCTCATCGGCACTGCCGTCACCGAACTGGTCATCAACATGATGACCATCAAACATCTCGAAAAAAAGGAAATGGGGGGAGTACTCAATGGAGAATGAAAACATCGTCGAAATATCATCAATGTGCAAGTCATTTGGCAAAAAACAGGTCTTCTCAGACTTTTCCCTGTCCATTCCCGCACACAAAATCACAACCGTCTTCGGTCCGAGCGGCAGCGGCAAGTCGACTCTTCTTAACATCATCGGCCTGCTGGAGAACTTCGAGTCCGGAACAGTCCGCCTCTTCGGCAGAAGGATTCCCGGAACCGACAGCAGGAAGGCCATGCTTCTGCGTCGTAATGAGATTTCCTTCCTGTTTCAGAACTTCGGACTCATGGAAAGTCGTACAATCAGGCAGAACCTCCTGATAGGCCTGCAGTATTCGCATCTGAGCACAAAGGAGAAGAACATCCGGATGCTGCAGGCACTTGAACAGACCGGACTCGACAAACCACTGAACACCCATGTATACAACCTTTCAGGCGGAGAACAGCAGCGGGTGGCCCTGGCACGCGTCCTTCTCAAGCCTTCAAGACTTGTCCTGGCCGACGAGCCGACCGGGTCACTTGATTCAAGGAACAGAGATTTCGTCATGAACAGGATTTCCGCCTTGAAGGACTGCGGCAAGACCGTGATTGTCGTTTCTCACGATGACAAATTCAGGGAAATAAGCGACAACGTCATTTTCCTGCGTCCGTGACCACATCCGGATACAAGTGAACGATAACCGTCAAGTTTTTCAGCAACATTCGTGTTTCATAGTGGATTTTGCACCCGATCTATGGTATATTATTCGTTACAGGGGTAGGAAGTCCTGCGTCACGGGCTGACGGAACGGAATGTGAACGTCAGCAGAAAGGTCCTGTCATTGGCCTGCGTGGTTCTTCCGCATTCACCATAATTACAATTTCATAATTTTTGGTGCTTGTCTCCCCCAATAAACTTTAGGGAGATGTTTATCTAATGACAAAACTTACATGGAGCAGTCCTAAACTGACGACTCGAACCTTGACCTTTGGCGCATTGCTGATTGCGATTCAGCTTTGCCTGTCAAAACTGTCGGTTGGTCCCGAAAACGTCGTCAAGGTCGGATTAGGCTTTATCGGTACCGCAATGATCGGGTATTTCCTTGGTCCATGGCTTGGTGGAGTTGCATTGGTTTTGAACGACCTGATCAGCAACACCGTTTTTTCAACCGGATCGTCATTCTTTATCGGATTTACCTTCTCTGCATTTGTCACGGGCGTTATCGCCGGATTATTTTTGCACCGTCAGGAAATTACCTGGCAGCGTCTGGCAACGTACACTTTTTTCCAGATCCTGATTTCAAACGTGTTCTTCAACACGATGTGGATCTTTTTGATGTACTTCCAGACCAAAACGGCAGGTGCCTTGTATGGCCTTTTGGCTCAGCGACTTCCAAAGGAAATCATCAGCTGGCCGATTGAAATCATCATTTTGCTGTTCCTCATGAACGCAATCGAACGCTTGCCAATCAAATCTTTGAACAATAATTAAAGATAATGGGATCGGATAATCCGGTCCCATTTTAATTTTCTCCAAAAAATCAGCGTTTCAAAAAAGGCTTTTGATGCACAAACGCATCAAAAGCCTCCTATTCTCACTTATCCATTACGCCTACGACAGCCTGCTCGGGAACAAAGCCAAACATCCGGCTGTCTTCCGAAGTCGAACGATGATCCCCCAAAACGAAATAACTGTTTTCAGGAACTCTGTCGACGATCGTCTTCCAGTGATTGCGCACGCCGAGATCGTGCAGCGTCCAATCACCCGTTGAAGCCGACGTTTTTTGTTCTTCATTCAGATAGCTTTCATCAATTTTCTTGCCGTTGACATAGATGATTCCGTTTTTTGATTCGATGAAATCGCCTGGAAGTCCAATGACGCGTTTGATGTAATAGCCGCTTTCTTCCGGCTTGACGGACATCTTTTTAGTATCAAAGACGACGACGTCCGACCGCTTGATTTTCTTATGATAATCAATAAAAACCTTTTGCCCGGAATCAATCGTCGGGGCCATTGAGCTTCCGTAAACTTTGACTTCCGCACCGTTTTTCCTGAACATGAAAAAGGCCGTAAAACATAAAATACCCGTAACGAACCAGGCAGCAAGAACCTTTGCTTTGCTCATAAATTCTCACCTCTGAGAAATTGTTATTCCCATTCTAACATCATCCGTCCAGAATGTATAGAACAAGTCACCGATGCTTTCCTTCATGAAAAATGCAGTGCTCATGGCGACGGTCTTTTTGCGATAAACATCGGAACTTGCGCCTCCGAAATAACGTTTAATCAGAAAATAAAGCCACCGTCACTAGAAAACGCATTCACCGCATCTTCTTAAAAAAGCGACGTCCAAATCGCATGCGCAACTCGGATGCCGCTAAGGAAACGGAAATACTTTCCGTCTGCCCCTGCCAAGGAATTTAATTATACCATACCTTAGGCGTGATTGTGCAATGCCCTGACGCGAATGACCTCAGGAATCGTCATCAATTCCTTCTCAAGCTCTTCGACTTGTTCTTCGGAAAGAGCGGCCGCATCAATTACCGTATAGGCAATCTTATCGCGCGACCTGTTGATCATGTTGTCGATGTTGATTTCGCGATTTGCCAAGATTGTCGTGATGCGCCCGACCATGTTGGGGATGTTCTGGTGAATCAAAGTCAGGCGAAGCGGTGCCTCAAACGGCATTTCGACCGTCGGAAAATTGACCGAATTGACGATGTTTCCCGTTTCAAGATACTTGCGCAAAGTTCTTGCAGCCTGCTTGGCACCGTTGACCTCGGCTTCTTCCGTCGTTCCGCCAAGGTGCGGCGTCACGACCGTTTTGTCATGATTAAGCACTTCAGGAGAACTGAAGTCAGTCATGAAAAGCCTCAGCTTGCCGGAATCAAGCGCTTCGCAGACGTCATGATCGTTGACGATTCCGCCGCGCGAATAATTCAGGAGGACTGCCCCGTCCTTCATTTTTGCAAGCTCCTTTGCAGAAATCAGATTGCGGTTCTGTTCAGTATACGGAATATGAATCGTGACATAGTCGCTGTCATTCAAAACGTCATCAAGGGATTCCGCACGCGGAATGTCGTTGGAAAGCCTCCAGGCATGCTCAACGGAAATATAGGGATCGTATCCGACAACGTTCATCCCTAAATCATATGCTGCACGGGCAACTTTTGACCCGACGGAACCAAGTCCGATAACGCCGATGCGCTTACCCTGAAGTTCCGTTCCGTCAAAATGGTTCTTGCCCTTTTCAGTCTGCAGCGAAACATCTGCGCCGCCCATCTTCTTGGCCCATTGAATCGCAGGAATAACGGGACGAGCTGCCAAGATCAAAAGCGCAACGACAAGCTCCTTGACGGCATTGGCATTTGAACCCGGGGTATTGAATACGACGGTGCCCTGATCCGTGCATTTTACAAGCGGGATATTATTGAATCCGGCCCCTGCCCGAGCGATTGCAAGCACGTTCGTTCCAAAAGCCGTTTTATGCATGTCCTGGCTTCTTATCAGCAAAGCATCCGGCTTTTCCGTCTGGTTGACCGTATATGAGTCCTTTGGAAAAACGTCAATCCCTTCCTGAGCAATTACGTTGTAAGTCTTAACATCGAATGTCATTAGTTTTCCCCCTTGACTTCCGTTTCAAATTTTTCCATGAATTCAACCAATGCCCTGACGCCCTCCAGCGGGAACGCATTATACAGGCTGGCCCGCATGCCACCGACCAGTCGATGGCCCTTGAGATTCTTGAACCCTGCCTCATCTGCCTCCTTGATGAAGCGCCGATCCAATTCTTCGTCGCCCGTAACGAACGGAATATTCGTCGTTGACCGGTCGTTTGCAAAGACCGGCGACTTGAACAGCTTGGAATTGTCCAAGAATTCGTAAAGCAAGCGTGATTTTTCCTCATTGCGCTTTTGTGCGGCATCAACGCCGCCTTCTTCAAGCAGCTGCTTAAAGACGAGACCAGCCGCGTAAATCGCAAAGACAGGCGGCGTATTGAGCGTCGAATGTTTCTTTGAAAGCTTGACGTAATCAAGCATTGAAGGCAGGTTTTGGCTTTCATCGAGCAGAGAATGCTTGACAATCACGACGGTCAGGCCGGCCGGGCCGATGTTCTTCTGTGCTCCGGCCATAATAAGTCCGAAATCTTCAACGTTATATCTTTGGGCAAGAATGTTTGACGACATGTCAGCCACAACGACGTTTCCCTTTACATCCGGCAGCTTGCGATACATCGTTCCTTCAATCGTGTTGTTGAGCGTGACGTGAACATAGTCGCAAGGTCTGTCCAAATTCAGAGAATACGGCAGCTTCGTGTAATTTTCAGCCTCTCCGGATGCTGCCGCGTATGTCGAGATTCCCGGCAGCAAATCCGCTTCCTGCCTGGCACGGACTGCCCAATGTCCGGAATCGACAACGGCAACGGTCTTTTCCCTGCGTGCCAGATTCAGGGGAATCGTGTCAAACTGAAGCGTCCCGCCCCCCTGAAGAAACAGGACATCATAATCGTCCGGCACGTTCATCAGCTGACGCAGATCGCTTTCGGCCTCATTTTGCATGTCGACGTAAAGTGAGGATCGGTGACTGATCTCCATAATGCTCATACCGCTTCCCTTATATGAAGGAAGTTCCGCCTGGATCTTCTTGACGACTGACTTTGGCATCACCGCCGGTCCAGCTGAAAAGTTATAAATCTCTGTCACATTACCCACTTCTTTCTTGTTTGAATTAAATTAATATATTTCTAATAAACAGAAAAGTTTCTGCTACCCTTTAACTTTAGGCTATTATCACGCAAAATGCAATAAGTTTCAGTGATAAAAATTAAAGAAATGTTTGAATTCCAACTCTTATTTAATGTCTCAATTATTGGATTGACAAATTCAGATTTTAATAATTAACATAACTGTAACATTCACGAACTTTCATTGACAATCTTTGACGTTCAAAACCCTGTATTTTACAAGAGTTTCCCCTGGCATCGATTCCCTTAAGCCTTTTGTAACATTCATGTAACATTAGAATGAAAGAGAACTTTGAAATCCATGACTCCAACAAACAAAAGCCTTTATAAAAAGGCATTCTTCGTCGTTTCATCAATATCTCACAAAAGTTTCACGTTCACCTTTAAATCCCGTTATATCAACAATACTGAGATGTTTGTTACAAAAGCAACTCATTTTGTAATATTTTTAGCTCACATTTGCAACATTTACCAGTTAGAATAGTACGTATAGGGTTTCAGGGGGAAGTTTACCCTGTTGACATAATCCGTGAAACATGATAAGTATGTTTCTTTGTTTATCGTTGGTGTTATTAGAGCTTATTCCATAGTATTTGAATCGGGAGGATAGAGACTGTTAATAGAATTGAAGAACGTTGCGCAACAGCATTTACCAATCAGGGGCAAGGCTGTTTGCCCTGGTCAATCGCTTTAGGAAGAGCGCTGGCCTTGATGCCGGTCTTTGAGCCGGCAAGCGCAACGGATGCAGTTTTTGCATCATCCTATGTTTTATATAGCAGTTGTAGTTATTTGAATCATACAGCTAAAAATATTTTAATCGGTACGGCTGGTGCTGCAGGTTTGTTTTTGGCCTCAGCTGCAACAGCAAATGCCGATACAGCACATAAAGTTGCTAAAAACGACACTGTTTGGGATCTTTCCCAAAAATACGGCGTTTCCGTCGAATCAATCGAAACGCTTAACAAGATTGATCAGAACAGTCATTTGATCGTTACTGGTCAGACATTGCAAATTCCTGCAAAAAACGATGCCAGACAACAAGAAGACAAGACAACGGAAGCAACGCATGAGGTTTCAGTAAAAGACGGTGATTCTCTCTGGTCGATCGCGCAGGCTGAAAACACGACGGTTGACAAGCTTCGTTCATTGAACGGCCTTGCAGCAGACGAAAATTTGATCTACCCTGGTCAAACGCTCAAGGTTTCCGGTGCTGCCCAAGCAGCGGCTCAAACTCAAACGACGTCCGCCAATACGCAACAAGCTTCAGCTCAAACGCAACAGTCTGCTCAACAAACTGCTTCAGCTGATCAGACTCAGCAAGCAGCTGCAACGAATGCTCAGACTCAACAAGAAGCTTCGACTGCTGCGAACTCTGAAGCTTCTCAACAGCAACATGTTCAAGTTGTCGTTTCTGCAAACCATACGACTCATACGGTCGTTTCCGGAGAATCTCTTTGGTCGATCGCACAAGCTTACGGTGTGACCGTTGATTCATTGCGTCAGTCAAACAACCTTGGTGCAACGCTTGTCGCAGGCACGACTTTGACGATCAACGATCCGGCAAAGACTCCTGCACAGCAGCAGACACAGGCTGCACAACAACAAACGCAAGCTACTCAGGCGGAAGCTTCAGCTCAAACGCAGCAGGCAACCCAAAGCAGCAATAATGCTCAACAGCAACAAACACAGCAGCAAACACAGCAACAAACACAACAACAAACACAACAACAGGCCCAACCATCGAGCTCAAGCAGCCAGCAGCAGTCTGCACCTGCACAACAACAAGCACAAACAACTCAGGCTCCTGTCGCTTCATCCTCAATCAGCGGCAGTGCGGTTGCAGCATACGCTCAACAATTCATCGGCGTGCCTTACGTTTCCGGCGGCAAGACGCCAAGCGGCTTTGACTGCTCAGGATTTACACATTACGTCTATGCACACTTCGGCAAGGAAATCGGAGGATGGACGGTTCCTCAGGAAAGCGCCGGAACACAGATCAGTGTCAGCCAGGCTCAAGTCGGCGATTTGCTCTTCTGGGGTGCACGCGGTAATACTTACCACGTTGCAATCTATCTTGGCGGCGGACAGTATATTGCTGCTCCGGAACCCGGACAAAGCGTCAAAATCGGCAATATCAGTTACTTCCAACCTTCATTTGCTGTTCACGTAAATTAAGCAATGATTCAAAAAGGTTGAGGAGAATGTGATCTCAATTGAAAACCCGGACGGAATTTGCATTAACTGCAAATTCCGTCCGGGTTTTTGTGTATATGGGACCAAATTCCTGTTATGACGGAAACAACCAAAGGAAGAGCAACAAGAGTCAGTTCCCAGACACCGACCGAATTCAGTCGCAAGCTGCCTTTTATCTCTCCCTTATATTGTGCTTCATATATGTTTATGTTTTTCCATTTTACGTGTCCTCTGAAGCTGCCCGAAATTAAACGATTATTATTAATATTTATGCACAAATTTTGTTTTTACTCAATTACCAACTTCATAGTGTAATTATAGTATTTTTTATCATAATAACTATCCAAGATATATTTTTTATAGAATAACAATCATCTTTGAGTAAAAGCGATTTTTAGTCATTCTCTTTATTTTTGCGCCTACAATAATTAGAATGTTTCCAAATAACGCTTTTTCCCTTGGAAACACAACTAAAAAACTCCCTAGCCGGGGAAAGGCCAGGGAGAAAAAAAGGTTATATGGAGTATTCGATTATATCGCAGCACTGGGGAAGCGTGCAATACAATAGTTCCTTTGGGAAAAGGAACTAGCTTGAAATTTCCTTCAAGCTGTAAGTTTATAGTACAAGCTTGGTGTGAACTTTTTATGAACTTTGGTTGAAAAATGATTATTTATTCACTAGCTAAATTTTGGCCCGAATCTCCGTTTGTGCTCACATCAAACGTTAGCCGGCGAATCTTTTTTGAACCTAAAAAACAAATTAAAACAGCGCCATGGGGCAACATGGCGCTGTTTTGCAGTTGCGCCCGCCGACATCATATGTGTTAGGGAGTTTTTCAGGCCAGGCGCGTATATTTGCGACTCATTTTCTTTTCAAAATATCCAATGATCCAGGATAACGTAAACGTCAATACGAAGTAGACGGCAGCAGCAACAATCAAAGGAGGAACAAAGTCATACAACGTTCCGCCAACGCCCAAAGCTTGTGCCGTAACTTCCTGAACGCCGATATAAAACAGAACGGAAGATTCCTTGATCAAAGAGATGAACTCGTTTCCCATTGCCGGAAGAGCATTTCTGACCGCTTGCGGCAAAACGATTTCAAACATTACCATATGACGCGTCATCCCTAATGACAGACCAGCCTCAGTTTGTCCTTTCGGAATCGAAATAATCCCTGAACGGAAAATCTCCGCCGTATAAGCCCCTGAATTTAACCCAAGAGCAATCGAACCTGGCAAAACGCGATCAAGACTGGCGCCAAGAATATGAATCGGCGGGATGCTCAAGACCTTTGACAACGAATAATAAATCAGCATGACCTGAATCATCGAAGGGGTTCCGCGAACAATCGAGATATAGACGCGAGAAATCGTCTCCAGAATCTTGTTGTCGGAAATCCTCATCAAAACCAGCAGCAAGCCGATCAAAATCCCGATAATGCTTGCGATGATCGAGATGATAATCGTTTGTGCGGTACCTTCAAGAAAGGCTGGGTAATAGCGCCCTAAAAAGTCAAACATCTTAGATCCTCCTCATTACTTGCCGTACTTGGCTTGCAAGTTCTGAGCATCTTGAAGCATTTGGACTGAAGTGCCGTCTTTTTGAATCTTGTCGATAACCTTGTTAACGACCTTGATCAGCTTCTTATCGCCCTTCTTGGCAGCAACGCTGTATGATTCGATATCTTTGCCGGTTGTCAATTTTACCTTGGCAATCGCATACTTGCCAGGATTTTGCTTTACGTAATTATTGGCAATTGCATTTTCCAAAACAAGACCGTCAATCTTGCCGTTCTTAAGCTCTGTTGCAAGACTCGTCGTCACGGATTCCGTCACGAGGTTTGCGCCCTTCATTTGCTTTTTAATGATGTCTTCTTGCGTCGTTGATTGCTGAGCACCGATTTGCTTGCCCTTCGTATCGCTGATCTTGTTATACTTGTCAGCATCCTTCTTTTGAACAAGCATAACGTTCTCAACCGTGTAATAAGGCTTTGAAAAATCAACGACTTTTTCACGCTTGGCCGTCTTCGTCATGCCGCTCAAAACAAGATCGACTTTGTCGTTTTTAAGTTCAGAAATGAGCGACGGAAATTCCGTGTTGACAATCTTAAGCTTAACGCCAAGCTTATCGGCAACTTTTTGCGCAATCATGATGTCATAACCGGTAATTTCTTTTTTGCCGTTTTTAACGATCGGAAATTCGAACGGTGCAAAGTCTGCCGAAGTCCCGATGGTCAAAGTCTTGTTGTCCTTGACCTCTTGCACAGAATTATCTGATGATTTCTTTCCGCATCCGCAAAGAATCAGACCAAGCGCACAAACTGAAGCAATCCCAAACGTAAACTTTTTAATCATATTCTTTTTCATATCAATTTCCTCCAATATTTAACGTTGTGCCTGATTCCATGCTGACAGATGCACAACCAATCCTGATAAGTTACGAGACGTCATTTGCCCTTTTCGTCGTCGTTTTTTCATAGCAATTAACTCCTTAACTGTTTCGATATTGCATATATTAAACTTATATACGGGGTTTGTCAATATATTTATGCAATTTTTAGTGATTTTTTTGTTTTTTATGCATTTGTGTGGATATCAGAAACGTAGTGACCCGCCATCTGCATATTTCATGCATCCGATTTTTTTTATAAAATGCAGAGCTGATAGCAGCGAACGATGACTTGATGCCTCTTGAATCGACGTTCACGGCATTCGCGGGCAAATCGCAAGAAATGGCATTTTGCCCGTAACCGCAGTCTGCCTTTGAGTAATTTTGTTGATCGCGGCTTTGCCCGTAAATCCTGCTTTAGCGCGCGGAACCGAAAGTAGACAAAAACCGGGGTGAATGCCTCATTTTTGTCTACCGGCTGGTCCAAATTCGGGGCGCGCGGAACCAAAAGTAGAACAAAATCTCCAAAATTCGGAAAAATGTTCTACTCGGTTACCTTCGCCAAAGCCGTGTGGTCTCAGATTACGGGCAAATTCCAAAAAGCAACGTTTTGCCCGTAACCGAGGTCAGGTGCAGTGATTGAGCAAATGATGCGCAGCACTGCCTTTGGCAAAATCACTGCCGTTTACGGACAAATCGATGAAAATGGGCTCTTTGTCCGTAAATGGCCCGCCCGAAAAATGGCGATTACGGACAAAACGGTCAAAAACAGCTGTTTGTCCGTAAAAATTCAGGCGTTTCGGACCTTGTTTTACGGACAAATGATCCAAAAAGCCGGCTTTGTCCGTAAATCCTCATCATAATGGCCAAAAATTTACGG
>OICT01000319.1_pt1 | contig 25184 bp, 20 predicted proteins | sample 1581331 | NCBI WGS metagenome assembly OICT01 (sample SAMEA3882544, study PRJEB24775) | human gut metagenome | biome: human-associated habitat; feature: intestine environment; material: feces | place: Netherlands | collected 2009/2010 | reverse complement strand
CGCTGCAGGGGCGGTATATCACTCAGGATCCGATTGGGCTGAAGGGGGGATGGAACCTGTATACATATCCGCTGAGCCCGGTGAATAGCATGGATCCATTAGGATTATATGAATTTAAATCAAAAAATATAGATGATATTGGAATATTTGCATTGGCAATGTGTAATGGAGAATCAATTAACGAGAATAAAGAATATGGTGGACTAATATGTAAGAAGCAAGGTGAATATTTCCCCATGAATCCGATAAGTTCAAATGATAATGATAGTGTAGACTTGCGAAATATAAAATGCCCTGAAGGTTCAGAGAGAGTAGGCGATTATCACACTCACGGTTTTTACTCTGACGATAAAGGAAATAAAGTAACAAAAGAAAATGATGTTTATGATAGTCTAAATTTTTCAAGCAAAGATTTAACGAATTCTTATATGAATGGAATGGGAAAAAAAGAATACAGTAGTTACTTGGGAACACCAAATAACACCTATCTAAAATATAATCCCAAAGCTAAAGGGAATGGAGTTACAATTATCAGGCAAGGGAGTAATTAAAATGAAGGCAATACAATGTTGTTATTTCCTTGCTTTAGTCTCCAGTCATTTAATGGCTGGAGTTATGGGTGATGATAATATATTTTTAAGTAATTCGGATTCAGCTGCTTTATATTGTGTGGCTAAAATATTTCCAGATGGAGAAAATATTTTAATATATAAAGTAAATATAATTAATGCTAGTTCAAAAAAAGATGTTTTTTTTTATGAAAGCCCAACATCAACCCACAATGACATAATGGGGGGCGGGGGAATGTCATATGCCTATGAATATGATGTAAAATATAATATATGTCATTTGAGAAAAAAGAGCAGAATGAGGTAAAAATCTTTGGCTGTGTATTCAGTCTGGTAATCATCCAAGGAAAGCTTATCAGAAGGGTGATGACTCCAATTAGTAGAACATATATTTTCGATAAAAGCACCGATGACTTTTTCATGAAGTTCTACAGAACGCGAGAAACAGATGGTTCTGCGGGCCAGACGTTTGATTCGGGTTCTCAGGGTCAGATTGTTACGCTCAATGTGCTGAGTAAAAATCTTACCAGTCAGATGCTTCTCCTTCGGTAACTCTCTAGCGTAACTACCCCATTCGTCAGTGGTCAACATGCCGATGGTAAAAGGGTAAGCAGCGCCCGCAATTCACGACAGGTTTCGTCAGTCCGGGGGCCAAAAGTGTAGGCCAGAACACCACCAGTTTTCGTGTTGTACACGTACCAGAGCCAGTGCTGTCGCGCTTTACTGCCGACAAAGCTCCATTGCTGACTAAGTTTGCAGATGAGTGCCATATCAGCATGAGCGACCGGGGATGACGTTATTCTTCGTGGCGAGAGTTTTTTAAAGTTCGGATGACTGTATTAATGCCGATTTTCAGCGTACGGGCAGTATCGCGAACCCCGGCACCGTTGAAAGTCATTTCAGCGATTTGGTCTTTAACTCCCGGTTTACGGGGCTCGTAACAGTAACTGAGCTGAAATACCCGGTGACAGTCACGGCCGCGGAATCGATCATGTCTTTTTGGGTTCTGCCCGTGACGGTTAACCTGAACGGACTGGCAACGGGGGCAATGAAGGTTAACTGTGACCATGAAACAACCTTAAAAGCGAGTATTATATCCTTAATTCAACTAATTGGAGGCATCACCGTTTACCGGAGCGACAGCTTGCGGAAAGGTCGTGCAACTACAAAGCAACAAACAGACTACGGCGGGAATTATTTTTTTCATCATCCATTACCACGAAAACAGCGGCCACTCTTTGGCAACCGTGGTGAGTTGTGGCGCGTCGAAAACGGCTTGTGGTGAAACTACCGTTTCCTCAAGCGGAATATTTTTACCGTAGCGTTCTTTGAGCTTCGCCTGGACCAGCGGGTTGCTGAGATCAAACTCTTTCAACTTCTGCTGTTCGCCCACGCGCATTCCCAGCGCGTTCTGGTAAACCTTCCACACCACTTCCGAACAGTACTGGCGATCGTCGCTCCATGAGAAGCTGAAATCATACGGTTTACCGAGATAACGTTTTGCCGTTTGCGCCAGTTTTTGCTGTTGTTCAACACTCAGTCCGCCTTCAACGCGGCGAACGACGTATTTGCCCTTTTCACCATGGGCAATCCACTGCTTGAGCGGGGTGTATTTCACCGGGCCGACCGCTTCAAAAATGTAGGGCTTTTTGTTACGCATCACCAGCATACCGGTGTGGCTGTAATCGGAATGGGTTGCCAGTTGGATCGCTTTACTTTGCGATGAGCGAGAGATTTGAAAGATGATGTCGCCAGTTTGCGGCTGCCAGGCAAAGGCAGGTACAGAAACCAGCAGGCTGAGGATCAGCAGCCTGTTTTTCATAGTTAAACGTCCATGTATAAAAAGCGGTGGGTCGCAGACAACGTGCTCGTTGTTTATGCCGGATGCGGCGTGAACGCCTTATCCGGCCTACAAGTTCGTGCAAATTCAATAAATTGCAATATGACGTAGGCCTGATAAGCGTAGCGCATCAGGCGATTCCACTCCGCGCCGCTCATTTCCGCTTTAGTATTCCCACGTCTCCGGGTTAATCCCCATCTCACGCATGATCTCTTTTGCCGCTTCCGGGATTTCGTCGCTGCGCTCTTTACGCAGATCGGCATCATCCGGCAAAGGTTGCCCGGTAAAGGCATGCAGAAACGCTTCGCACAGCAGCTCGCTGTTGGTAGCGTGACGCAGGTTGTTCACCTGACGACGCGTGCGTTCATCGGTGAGGATTTTTAACACCTTAAGAGGAATGGAAACCGTAATCTTTTTGACTTGTTCACTCTTCTTGCCGTGCTCAGCGTATGGGCTGATATATTCGCCGCTCCATTCAGCCATGAGATACTTAATCCTCTTCGTCAATAAATTGAGACCAGACCACACAATTTATGTGGGTACTGACCGTAAACCCGCATAGTTTACCGTACAGGCGTTACCGTGACATCGTGTAATGCACCTGTCGGCGTGATAATGCATATAATTTTAACGGCTATTTGGGATTTGCTCAATCTATACGCAAAGAAGTTTAGATGTCCAGATGTATTGACGTCCATTAACACAATGTTTACTCTGGTGCCTGACATTTCACCGACAAAGCCCAGGGAACTTCATCACATGACGCGTAAACAGGCCACCATCGCAGTGCGTAGCGGGTTAAATGACGACGAACAGTATGGTTGCGTTGTCCCACCGATCCATCTTTCCAGCACATATAACTTTACCGGATTTAATGAACCGCGCGCGCATGATTACTCGCGTCGCGGCAACCCAACGCGCGATGTGGTTCAGCGTGCGCTGGCAGAACTGGAAGGCGGTGCTGGTGCAGTACTTACTAATACCGGCATGTCCGCGATTCACCTGGTAATGACCGTCTTTTTGAAACCTGGCGATCTGCTGGTTGCGCCGCACGACTGCTACGGCGGTAGCTATCGCCTGTTCGACAGCCTGGCGAAACGCGGTTGCTATCGCGTGTTGTTTGTTGATCAAGGCGATGAACAGGCATTACGGGCAGCACTGGCAGAAAAACCCAAACTGGTACTGGTAGAAAGCCCAAGTAATCCATTGTTACGCGTCGTGGATATTGCGAAAATCTGCCATCTGGCAAGGGAAGTCGGGGCGATGAGCGTGGTGGATAACACCTTCTTAAGCCCGGCATTACAAAATCCGCTGGCATTGGGTGCCGATCTGGTGTTGCATTCATGTACGAAATATCTGAACGGTCACTCTGACGTGGTGGCTGGCGTGGTGATTGCTAAAGACCCGGACGTTGTCACTGAACTTGCCTGGTGGGCAAACAATATTGGCGTGACGGGCGGCGCGTTTGACAGCTATCTGCTGCTACGCGGGTTGCGAACGCTGGTGCCGCGTATGGAGCTGGCGCAGCGCAACGCGCAGGCGATTGTGAAATATCTGCAAACCCAGCCGTTGGTGAAAAAACTGTATCACCCGTCGCTGCCGGAAAATCAGGGGCATGAAATTGCCGCGCGTCAGCAAAAAGGCTTTGGCGCAATGTTGAGTTTTGAACTGGATGGCGATGAGCAGACGCTGCGTCGTTTCCTGGGCGGGCTGTCGTTGTTTACGCTGGCGGAATCATTAGGGGGAGTGGAAAGTTTAATCTCTCACGCCGCAACCATGACACATGCAGGCATGGCACCAGAAGCGCGTGCTGCCGCCGGGATTTCCGAGACGCTGCTGCGTATCTCCACCGGTATTGAAGATGGCGAAGATTTAATTGCCGACCTGGAAAATGGCTTCCGGGCTGCAAACAAGGGGTAAAAATGAGTGTGATTGCGCAGGCAGGGGCGAAAGGTCGTCAGCTGCATAAATTTGGTGGCAGTAGTCTGGCTGATGTGAAGTGTTATTTGCGTGTCGCGGGCATTATGGCGGAGTACTCTCAGCCTGACGATATGATGGTGGTTTCCGCCGCCGGTAGCACCACTAACCAGTTGATTAACTGGTTGAAACTAAGCCAGACCGATCGTCTCTCTGCGCATCAGGTTCAACAAACGCTGCGTCGCTATCAGTGCGATCTGATTAGCGGTCTGCTACCCGCTGAAGAAGCCGATAGCCTCATTAGCGCTTTTGTCAGCGACCTTGAGCGCCTGGCGGCGCTGCTCGACAGCGGTATTAACGACGCAGTGTATGCGGAAGTGGTGGGCCACGGGGAAGTATGGTCGGCACGCCTGATGTCTGCGGTACTTAATCAACAAGGGCTGCCAGCGGCCTGGCTTGATGCCCGCGAGTTTTTACGCGCTGAACGCGCCGCACAACCGCAGGTTGATGAAGGGCTTTCTTACCCGTTGCTGCAACAGCTGCTGGTGCAACATCCGGGCAAACGTCTGGTGGTGACCGGATTTATCAGCCGCAACAACGCCGGTGAAACGGTGCTGCTGGGGCGTAACGGTTCCGACTATTCCGCGACACAAATCGGTGCGCTGGCGGGTGTTTCTCGCGTAACCATCTGGAGCGACGTCGCCGGGGTATACAGTGCCGACCCGCGTAAAGTGAAAGATGCCTGCCTGCTGCCGTTGCTGCGTCTGGATGAGGCCAGCGAACTGGCGCGCCTGGCGGCTCCCGTTCTTCACGCCCGTACTTTACAGCCGGTTTCTGGCAGCGAAATCGACCTGCAACTGCGCTGTAGCTACACGCCGGATCAAGGTTCCACGCGCATTGAACGCGTGCTGGCCTCCGGTACTGGTGCGCGTATTGTCACCAGCCACGATGATGTCTGTTTGATTGAGTTTCAGGTGCCCGCCAGTCAGGATTTCAAACTGGCGCATAAAGAGATCGACCAAATCCTGAAACGCGCGCAGGTACGCCCGCTGGCGGTTGGCGTACATAACGATCGCCAGTTGCTGCAATTTTGCTACACCTCAGAAGTGGCCGACAGTGCGCTGAAAATCCTCGACGAAGCGGGATTACCTGGCGAACTGCGCCTGCGTCAGGGGCTGGCGCTGGTGGCGATGGTCGGTGCAGGCGTCACCCGTAACCCGCTGCATTGCCACCGCTTCTGGCAGCAACTGAAAGGCCAGCCGGTCGAATTTACCTGGCAGTCCGATGACGGCATCAGCCTGGTGGCAGTACTGCGCACCGGCCCGACCGAAAGCCTGATTCAGGGGCTGCATCAGTCCGTCTTCCGCGCAGAAAAACGCATCGGCCTGGTATTGTTCGGTAAGGGCAATATCGGTTCCCGTTGGCTGGAACTGTTCGCCCGTGAGCAGAGCACGCTTTCGGCACGTACCGGCTTTGAGTTTGTGCTGGCAGGTGTGGTGGACAGCCGCCGCAGCCTGTTGAGCTATGACGGGCTGGACGCCAGCCGCGCGTTAGCCTTCTTCAACGATGAAGCGGTTGAGCAGGATGAAGAGTCGTTGTTCCTGTGGATGCGCGCCCATCCGTATGATGATTTAGTGGTGCTGGACGTTACCGCCAGCCAGCAGCTTGCTGATCAGTATCTTGATTTCGCCAGCCACGGTTTCCACGTTATCAGCGCCAACAAACTGGCGGGAGCCAGCGACAGCAATAAATATCGCCAGATCCACGACGCCTTCGAAAAAACCGGGCGTCACTGGCTGTACAATGCCACCGTCGGTGCGGGCTTGCCGATCAACCACACCGTGCGCGATCTGATCGACAGCGGCGATACTATTTTGTCGATCAGCGGGATCTTCTCCGGCACGCTCTCCTGGCTGTTCCTGCAATTCGACGGTAGCGTGCCGTTTACCGAGCTGGTGGATCAGGCGTGGCAGCAGGGCTTAACCGAGCCTGATCCGCGTGACGACCTCTCCGGCAAAGACGTAATGCGCAAGCTGGTAATTCTGGCGCGTGAAGCGGGTTACAACATTGAACCGGACCAGGTACGTGTGGAATCGCTGGTGCCTGCTCATTGCGAAGGCGGCAGCATCGACCATTTCTTTGAAAATGGCGATGAACTTAACGAGCAGATGGTGCAACGGCTGGAAGCGGCCCGCGAAATGGGGCTGGTGCTGCGCTACGTGGCGCGTTTCGATGCCAATGGCAAAGCGCGTGTGGGCGTGGAAGCGGTGCGTGAAGACCATCCGCTGGCATCACTGCTGCCATGCGATAACGTCTTTGCCATCGAAAGCCGCTGGTACCGCGATAATCCGCTGGTGATCCGTGGGCCTGGCGCTGGGCGCGACGTCACCGCCGGGGCGATTCAGTCGGATATCAACCGGCTGGCACAGTTGTTGTAATTTCAGAAATTTAATAATGCCCGGTACTCATGTTTTCGGGTCTATGGTTTCTAATGAAATATATTGAATTATCATAGGATTAGGCCGGATGAAGCGTTTACGACGAATCCGGCAAGAAGCAATAAGTACATGGTTAGTTTATATTTGCAGTCCGGTTTGCTTTGCATACCGGATTTTCTTTTTCTTACCATCCTGAAGTTTTTTCATCTTCCCTGATTTTTCCTCACCATCATTGGTCATTTTTCGGTTGACGCCCTTCGGCTTTTCCTTCATCTTTACATCTGGACGTCTAAATGGATAGATGTGCACAACACAACATATAACTACAAGCGATTGATGAGGTAAGGTATGAGCTTTTTTCACGCCAGCCAGCGGGATGCCCTGAATCAGAGCCTGGCAGAAGTCCAGGGGCAGATTAACGTTTCGTTCGAGTTTTTCCCGCCGCGTACCAGTGAAATGGAGCAGACCCTGTGGAACTCCATCGATCGCCTTAGCAGCCTGAAACCGAAGTTTGTATCGGTGACCTATGGCGCGAACTCCGGCGAGCGCGACCGTACGCACAGCATTATTAAAGACATTAAAGATCGCACTGGTCTGGAAGCGGCACCGCATCTTACTTGCATTGATGCGACGCCCGACGAGCTGCGCACCATTGCACGCGACTACTGGAATAACGGTATTCGTCATATCGTGGCGCTGCGTGGCGATCTGCCGCCGGGAAGTGGTAAGCCGGAAATGTATGCTTCTGACCTGGTGACGCTGTTAAAAGAAGTGGCAGATTTCGATATCTCCGTGGCGGCGTATCCGGAAGTTCACCCGGAAGCAAAAAGCGCTCAGGCGGATTTGCTCAACCTGAAACGCAAAGTCGATGCCGGAGCCAACCGCGCGATTACTCAGTTCTTCTTTGATGTCGAAAGCTACCTGCGTTTTCGTGACCGCTGCGTATCGGCGGGCATTGATGTGGAAATTATTCCGGGGATTTTGCCGGTATCTAACTTTAAACAGGCGAAGAAATTTGCCGATATGACCAACGTGCGTATTCCGGCGTGGATGGCACAAATGTTTGACGGGCTGGATGACGATGCTGAAACGCGCAAACTGGTGGGAGCGAATATTGCCATGGATATGGTGAAGATTTTAAGCCGTGAAGGAGTGAAAGATTTCCACTTCTATACGCTTAACCGCGCTGAAATGAGTTACGCGATTTGCCATACGCTGGGTGTTCGACCTGGTTTATAAATAGTGTGGCTTTTGTGAAAATCACACAGTGATCACAAATTTTAAACAGAGCACAAAATGCTGCCTCGAAATGAGGGCGGGAAAATAAGGTTATCAGCCTTGTTTTCTCCCTCATTACTTGAAGGATATGAACCTAAAACCCTTTTTTATAAAGCATTTGTCCGAATTCGGACATAATCAAAAAAGCTTAATTACGATCAATTTGATCTACATCTCTTTAACCAACAATATGTAAGATCTCAACTATCGCATCCGTGGATTAATTCAATTATAACTTCTCTCTAACGCTGTGTATCGTAACGGTAACACTGTAGAGGGGAGCACATTGATGAGCACGTCAGACGATATTCATAACACCACAGCCACTGGCAAATGCCCGTTCCATCAGGGCGGTCACGACCAGAGCGCGGGGGCGGGCACAACCACTCGCGACTGGTGGCCAAATCAACTCCGTGTTGACCTGTTAAACCAACATTCTAATCGTTCTAACCCACTGGGTGAGGACTTTGACTACCGCAAAGAATTCAGCAAATTAGATTACTACGGCCTGAAAAAAGATCTGAAAGCCCTGCTGACAGAATCTCAGCCGTGGTGGCCTGCCGACTGGGGCAGTTACGCCGGTCTGTTTATTCGTATGGCCTGGCACGGCGCGGGTACTTACCGTTCAATCGATGGACGCGGCGGCGCGGGTCGTGGTCAGCAACGTTTTGCACCGCTGAACTCCTGGCCGGATAACGTAAGCCTCGATAAAGCGCGTCGCCTGTTGTGGCCAATCAAACAGAAATATGGTCAGAAAATCTCCTGGGCCGACCTGTTTATCCTCGCAGGTAACGTGGCGCTGGAAAACTCCGGCTTCCGTACCTTCGGTTTTGGTGCCGGTCGTGAAGACGTCTGGGAACCGGATCTGGATGTTAACTGGGGTGATGAAAAAGCCTGGCTGACTCACCGTCATCCGGAAGCGCTGGCGAAAGCACCGCTGGGTGCAACCGAGATGGGCCTGATTTACGTTAACCCGGAAGGCCCGGACCACAGCGGCGAACCGCTTTCTGCGGCAGCAGCTATCCGCGCGACCTTCGGCAACATGGGCATGAACGACGAAGAAACCGTGGCGCTGATTGCGGGTGGTCATACGCTGGGTAAAACCCACGGTGCCGGTCCGACATCAAATGTAGGTCCTGATCCAGAAGCTGCACCGATTGAAGAACAAGGTTTAGGCTGGGCGAGCACTTACGGCAGCGGCGTTGGCGCAGATGCCATTACCTCTGGTCTGGAAGTTGTCTGGACCCAGACGCCGACCCAGTGGAGCAACTATTTCTTCGAGAACCTGTTCAAATATGAGTGGGTACAGACCCGCAGTCCGGCTGGCGCAATCCAGTTCGAAGCGGTAGACGCACCGGAAATTATCCCGGATCCGTTCGATCCGTCGAAGAAACGTAAACCGACGATGCTGGTGACCGACCTGACGCTGCGTTTTGATCCTGAGTTCGAGAAGATCTCTCGTCGTTTCCTCAACGATCCGCAGGCGTTCAACGAAGCCTTTGCCCGTGCCTGGTTCAAACTGACGCACAGGGATATGGGGCCGAAATCTCGTTACATCGGACCGGAAGTACCGAAAGAAGATCTGATCTGGCAAGATCCGCTGCCGCAGCCGATCTACAACCCGACCGAGCAGGACATTATCGATCTGAAATTCGCGATTGCGGATTCTGGTCTGTCTGTTAGTGAGCTGGTATCGGTGGCCTGGGCATCTGCTTCTACCTTCCGTGGTGGCGACAAACGCGGTGGTGCCAACGGTGCGCGTCTGGCATTAATGCCGCAGCGCGACTGGGATGTGAACGCCGCAGCCGTTCGTGCTCTGCCTGTTCTGGAGAAAATCCAGAAAGAGTCTGGTAAAGCCTCGCTGGCGGATATCATCGTGCTGGCTGGTGTGGTTGGTGTTGAGAAAGCCGCAAGCGCCGCAGGTTTGAGCATTCATGTACCGTTTGCGCCGGGTCGCGTTGATGCGCGTCAGGATCAGACTGACATTGAGATGTTTGAGCTGCTGGAGCCAATTGCTGACGGTTTCCGTAACTATCGCGCTCGTCTGGACGTTTCCACCACCGAGTCACTGCTGATCGACAAAGCACAGCAACTGACGCTGACCGCGCCGGAAATGACTGCGCTGGTGGGCGGGATGCGTGTACTGGGTGCCAACTTCGATGGCAGCAAAAACGGCGTCTTCACTGACCGCGTTGGCGTATTGAGCAATGACTTCTTCGTGAACTTGCTGGATATGCGTTACGAGTGGAAAGCGACTGACGAATCGAAAGAGCTGTTCGAAGGTCGTGACCGTGAAACCGGCGAAGTGAAATACACAGCCAGCCGTGCGGATCTGGTATTTGGTTCTAACTCTGTCCTGCGTGCGGTAGCGGAAGTTTACGCCAGCAGCGATGCCCACGAGAAGTTTGTTAAAGACTTCGTGGCGGCATGGGTGAAAGTGATGAACCTCGACCGTTTCGACCTGCTGTAATCTGACCTTCTTCAGCGACTGTCTTTCAGGCAGTCGCTGAAGTTTCTTTACCGGCGTATAGTGTCCACAGGAAAACTACACACTGGATCTCTCATGTCTGCCGCAGGAAAGAGCAACCCACTGGCAATCAGTGGCCTGGTTGTGCTCACACTTATCTGGAGTTATAGCTGGATTTTCATGAAGCAAGTCACCAGTTACATCGGTGCCTTCGACTTCACCGCCTTACGCTGCATTTTCGGCGCTCTCGTTTTATTCATCGTCCTTTTATTACGTGGTCGCGCAATGCGCCCGACACCGTTTAAATACACCTTAGCCATTGCCCTGTTACAAACCTGCGGGATGGTTGGCCTGGCGCAGTGGGCGCTGGTCAGCGGCGGAGCGGGGAAGGTGGCGATCCTAAGCTATACCATGCCGTTCTGGGTGGTGATTTTCGCCGCGTTGTTTCTCGGTGAACGCCTGCGACGTGGGCAATATTTCGCGATACTGATTGCCGCTTTCGGCTTATTTTTGGTGTTGCAGCCGTGGCAACTCGATTTCTCTTCAATGAAAAGTGCCATGCTGGCAATCCTCTCCGGCGTCAGTTGGGGGGCGAGCGCGATTGTTGCTAAACGCCTATACACCCGTCATCCGCGCGTGGATTTATTATCGTTAACATCCTGGCAGATGCTCTATGCGGCGCTGGTGATGAGTGTGGTCGCTTTACTGGTGCCGCAACGTGAAATTGACTGGCAGCCCACCGTGTTCTGGGCGCTGGCCTACAGTGCGATTCTGGCGACGGCGCTGGCGTGGAGCTTATGGTTGTTTGTATTGAAAAACTTGCCTGCCAGTATTGCCAGCTTAAGCACGCTGGCCGTTCCCGTTTGCGGCGTACTCTTTTCCTGGTGGCTGCTCGGTGAGAATCCGGGGGCCGTTGAAGGTAGCGGTATTGTGCTGATTGTGCTGGCACTGGCGCTGGTGAGCCGTAAGAAAAAAGAAGCTGTCAGTGTAAAAAGCATCTGAATTTTTTCTTCATGTGGGGCGATCGCTTATTTAACAAAATAACGATAATGCCCCACCATCCGCCAGCTAAACAGCACATCTTCTTCCTGCGCGTCTGCGCCAATGTTATGTATCACCAGCGGCGTACCGTCGCGGGCGAAGCCATCTGACACCACCCCAATATGTGCCAGTCCGTTATCCAGTCGCCAGGAGACAATATCGCCCGCTTGATAGTCACTGGGGTTCTTGCTGATGGGGCGTGTTTTATCGTGGCTGGTAAACCAGGTTTCCAGATTAGGCACCCGACGGTGATCGATGTTGCTGTCCGGGCGCTTTAACTGCCATTTTTGCGGGTACTCGGCAAAATTCTTCGCCATATCTTCGTGCACCAGTTTCTGCAAATCGACCTTCTGGTTGCGCAATGCACGGATCACCACATCGGAACATACCCCGCGTTCTTGCGGGACATCACCGCCAGGATAGGTAAGCTGCATATACGCCGGATCGTAAAATAGCGTGCTGCCGATTTGCTGTCTGGCACCGTCTGCGATGGCAAGGTTGGTATTGGCCTGGATTTGTACCACGGTTGGTGGAACGGCGGGAGATTTTAAGGAGTGGCTGGTAAATGCCGTTAGCAGGCTGAGCAGCGCCAGTGAAGCTTTCATCTGGTTCGTCCGTGAAAATAAGAGTCACAGATTCGACCTTCCGGGCTAACGATTGTTCTGTGGAGAAAATGTCCAGAAGCGGATAAAAAACTCCTGAACAACGTGGGAGTTTCAGATTACTGGCACAGAGTGCCGGATGCGGAGTGAACGCCTTATCCGGCCTACAAAAGCACGCATATTCAATATATTGCAGAGATTTCGTAGGCTTGATAAACGTAGCGCATCAGGCAATTTTGCGTTCAAACTCCCGGACAAGCCGGGAGTTTGGAGTAGGTTATTCCCACTCTTGCAGGAAACGCTGACCGTACTGGTCGGCTACCAGCAGAGCGGCGTAAACCTGATCTGGCGTCGCGCCGCCAGGCATGTTGTGGATGGTTTCACCTTCTGCACATGCCGCTTCAGCCACAATTCGCATTTTCGCCGGGACATCTTCTTTAATATCCAGTTGAGCGAGAGTTATTGGCAAACCTACCGCATGGCTAAGTGCAGCTACGGTTTCGATTTCCTCAACCGGTGCGTTTTCCAGAACCAGCTGCGTCAGCGTACCAAATGCCACTTTTTCACCGTGATAATAGTGATGCGCGTCCGGGATAGCGGTCAGGCCGTTATGCACCGCGTGAGCCGCCGCCAGCCCGCCGCTTTCAAAACCAACGCCGCTCAAATAGGTGTTCGCTTCAATCACGCGCTCCAGCGCCGGGGTTACTACATGCTGTTCGGCGGCAAGCATCGCTTTTTCGCCTTCTTCCAGCAGGGTGTTGTAGCACAGTTCAGCCAGTGCCAGCGCCGCCTGGGTGCACTTGCCGCCCGCCATGGTGGTCGCGCCGCTACGAGAGCAAGCACGCGCTTCAAACCAGGTTGCCAGCGCATCGCCGATACCCGCTGCTAACAGACGTGCAGGTGCGCCCGCGACGATTTTGGTGTCGACAATGACCATATTCGGGTTATTTGGCAACAGCAGATAGCGGTCAAACTCACCCTCATCGGTGTAGATAACAGACAATGCGCTGCACGGTGCATCGGTAGAGGCGATAGTCGGTGCGATCGCTACCGGAACACCCATGAAATGTGCCAGTGCTTTGGCAGTATCGAGGGTTTTTCCGCCACCGATACCGAGAATTGCGCCACACTGCGCAGTCTCCGCGATGCCACGCAGACGGTCGATCTCATTTTGCGAACATTCACCGCCAAACGGCGCAATTTCTACTACCAGTCCAGCATCTTTAAAGCTTTTCTCGACAGTGGATTGAGCAAAACCTAAAACAAATTTGTCACCCACCACTAACCAGCGTTCTGCCAGCGGCTTCAGGTATTCGCCCAGACGATTAATCACATCAGCGCCCTGGATGTATTTACCCGGTGATTGAATAATGCGGTCCATAATTGCTCCTTTAGAGATGAGTAGTGCCAAATGCGGCATTCCAGTCGTGTTCGAACTTCTCTATAGCTGACTCTACCGCAGGGGTGTTGAGCATTTGTTGCGCTACATCTAAGGGCAGGGTGATGGATTCACATCCTGCCAGTAAACAGTCCAGCGCCTGACGCGGCGTTTTAAAGCTGGCCGCCAGCACCATGCTTTCTGGTGCGTGCATTTCTAACAGCGCTTGCAGCTCCTGAACCGTACGAATGCCGTCCCCGCCCTGGGCATCTACGCGGTTAACATACGGAGCAACGTATTTTGCCCCTGCCAGCGCGGCCAGTAACCCTTGTGCAGCACTGTACACTGCGGTGCCAAGCGTAGTAATACCCTCTTTTTTCAGCATCTTAATGGCGGCCAGACCTTCGGAAGTCACCGGGATTTTCACCACAATGCCCGGAATGGCGTCGCGCAGGCGCTTCGCTTCTTCCACCATACCCTGCGCGTCACGACTCATAGTCTGAGCAAACAGAATGCCCTCATCACCAATCGCTTTTTGCAGACGCGGCAGAACTTCCCATATGGACTCCTTGCTGGCAGCGATAATGCTCGGGTTAGTTGTCACCCCGGCAATGGGGAATATGCGTGCCAGACGTTCGACTTCTGCGACGTTAGCGGTGTCCAGATACAGTTCCATGATGTTTCCTTTTACAGTTCCAGTTCATGTTGCAGCAGGCTGGCGATAGCGTCGGCAGAGGCGGCGTTAACCAGCGCGTTACGGAATTCTTCGTGCATGATGCGGCGAGCGAGGCGCGAGAAAATGCGCATGTGCTGATCGCCCGCAGCGTGTTTGTTCAGGGTTAACATAATGATGAATTGCGCTTCATCATCGCCCCAGCGCACCGGCGCTTGCAGACGCGCCACGCTGATGGTGGATTGCTCAATGTGTTCTGATTTGCTGTGTGGAATGGCAAAACTAAAGCCCAGACCGGTAGAGAAAACGGCCTCGCGCGCCCATAAGTCGGCTTCCAGTTTACGCGGATAGCGGCAGCGGCCCGCCAGCAGCAGGTTATCGGTCATGCCTTTGAGCACTTCTTCTTTGCTGCGCCAGTCACTTTCCAGCGTGATGCACTCGGCGGTGACCAGCGGTGCGTCCTGTTGGGTCATGCGGAATTGCGCCAGCAGGTGTTCCACTTCCAGCGAAGTACGGCAGGCCATTGCCTGGTTGAGCAACTTGCGGCACTCACGGCTATCAAGTTGCGCCATCCGCGCTTTCGCCGCCGGAATTGATGGTGCGCTCATGCTGAGTTCATCCAGCCCTAAGCCGACCAGCAACGGCAGCACGGAACCTTTCGCTCCCAGCTCACCGCACAGACCAATCCATTTGCCCTGGCGATGCACCGCTTGCACGGCGTAATCGAGCGCCCGCAAGAAGGCCGGATTCAGGCTGTTGTAGTGACGAGTAACCTTAGCGTTATCGCGATCCACTGCCAGCAGATATTGCGTCAGGTCATTACTACCAATACTAAAGAAATCAATCTCTTCGCAGCATTGATCGATGATGAACATCACCGACGGCACTTCCAGCATAATGCCGAGCTGGATCTTCTCATCAAACGGAATGTGTTCGTTACGTAGTTGCTGTTTGGCTTCTGCCAGTTTTTCTTTCACCCATAAGATCTCTTCCATTGAGGAGATCATCGGGATCATGATTTTCAGGCTGCCGTGAGCGGAGGCGCGCAGGATCGAGCGTAGTTGTGTGGTAAATAACGACGCGTATTCTTCATAAATACGCACGGCGCGATAACCGAGGAACGGGTTTGCCTCTGCGGGAATGTTTAGATAATCAACGGGTTTGTCGCCGCCAATGTCCATAGTGCGCACAATAATGCTGCGTCCGTTGGCAGACTCCAGCGCCTGACAAAAAATGTTGTACAGCTCGCTTTCGCCCGGTGCACTGGTGCGATCCATATAGAGCATTTCAGTGCGGAACAAACCAACGCCTTCCGCACCATTGCCGAATGCGGCCTGCGCTTCCACGGAGTGAGCGATGTTAGCGGCAATTTCAATGCGGATACCGTCAGCGGTACGGGCTTGTTGGGTCAGCCAGACACGCTGTTGCTCACGCAGGGCGTCCTGTACGCGGGCTTCTTGCTGATAATAACGAGCTACGGCTTCTCCTGGCTCAACCACAATCGCCCCAGCGTTGCCGTCGATATAAATCGTTTGATGCTGCCACGGAGTAAGGGCATCAATATCTACACCAACCAGTGTCGGAATGTTGAACGAACGGGCAAGAATTACGGTATGTGAGGTGGTGCCGCCACTTTTCAGTAACAGACCTTTGAGGTGATTTTTATCCAGTTCGAGGAACTGGCTGGGAGTCAGTTCATCAGCCATACAAATGGCGGGCTGCGTCAGTTTGCCCGGTGCCGGGAAGCGTTGCTCACCGTAGATTTGCTGGAGTAACTGGAAGCAGACGTCGCGTACGTCCAGGGCACGTTCTTGCAGGTAGCTGCTGCTGGAACGGGCGAACTCTTCGCAAAAGTGATTCGCACTGGTGACAATCGCTTCGGCGCAGCTTAATCCGGCGCTGACGCCTGCCAGTAAATGTTCGCGCAGGGAAGTATCGCCAGCCAGGGATCGGTGCGCTTCCAGAATCGCGCTGGTGGCACCGTCGCTATCCAGCAGACGAAACTCAATGTTTTTCAGTACCAGCGTCAGGCCGTTTTCCAGTGCGGATTGCTCGGCGTCAACGCCTTTGGCTGCGGGAAGATTACCCAGCGCATTGAGATCTAAAGAAGAGATCGGCGTCAGAATGCCGCCTGCACTACCGCTGCACACGGTGCGGGCGCGGATAATTTGCGGATTCAGATTGGTCAGTGAAACCGGCAGTGGTTCCAGTTCGTCAGATTTAACTTCCGCCAGCGGCGCATCGCAGTGGGGGAATTCATCGCGCAGCCATTGGCTTAAACGCTGGTGCGCTTCCTGTTCGTCGGCCCCGGAAATCAGTAACTGGCAGTTATCGCCCGCCAGCGTATCGGTGCCAATCAGCGCAAGGGCGCTTTTGGCGTTGCCCTTGCGGTCAGTGCGCAGGTTATACCACTCAATTTGTGATGAAAAAGTATTACACAGCGTTTCAACGTGGCTTGCCGGACGTGCATGTACGCCGTTAGGTAGCTCACAAATAAATTCCACAATCAGGGCCATTGCCTCTCTCCCGGTACGGTTTTCTGTTTACAGGATAAGAGCGCACGGCAACGGCCTGCCATGTGACAAATCTGCCAAAAGCTGGACAAATGTAATGTAACCGTCAATTTGCGACGCGTCTCACAAGACGCTGTTTTGCGGCATGCTTCCGGTTTATCGCAAGTTATGAGGCGGATCGCATTTTTGTACTGATATTACAAAAGTCCAGTAAATGGCCTTTTTATCCACTGTTTGCTCCGCCTGCGATTGCCTATTGTTTCCTCCATCAAAAATATGGACATGGGCTTTCGCAAGCCCGGGAGCAGCTTATGAATGAGTTGGTGCAGATCCTGAAAAATACCCGTCAGCATTTAATGACGGGCGTTTCACACATGATTCCCTTCGTGGTATCGGGCGGTATTTTGCTGGCGGTTTCCGTCATGTTGTATGGCAAAGGCGCAGTGCCGGATGCCGTAGCCGATCCGAATCTGAAAAAACTGTTTGATATCGGCGTTGCAGGTTTGACGCTGATGGTGCCTTTCCTCGCCGCTTACATCGGTTACTCCATTGCAGAGCGTTCTGCGCTGGCCCCGTGCGCTATCGGTGCCTGGGTTGGTAACAGCTTTTGTGCGGGCTTCTTTGGTGCGCTGATCGCCGGGATTATCGGCGGCATCGTGGTGCATTACCTGAAGAAAATTCCGGTGCATAAAGTTCTGCGCTCGGTGATGCCTATCTTCATTATTCCTATCGTCGGCACACTGATTACCGCAGGCATCATGATGTGGGGCTTGGGCGAGCCTGTAGGGGCGTTGACCAACAGCCTGACTCAGTGGCTTCAGGGGATGCAGCAGGGCAGCATTGTTATGCTGGCGGTGATCATGGGTCTGATGCTGGCGTTCGATATGGGCGGTCCGGTTAACAAAGTGGCCTATGCCTTCATGCTGATTTGCGTTGCTCAGGGTGTTTATACCGTGGTGGCTATTGCCGCTGTTGGGATTTGTGTTCCACCGCTGGGCATGGGGCTGGCGACGCTGATTGGTCGTAAAAATTTCTCCGCAGAAGAGCGCGAAACCGGCAAAGCGGCGCTGGTGATGGGGTGCGTTGGGGTTACTGAAGGGGCGATTCCTTTCGCCGCTGCCGATCCGCTGCGTGTCATTCCTTCCATCATGGTCGGTTCTGTTTGTGGTGCGGTAACTGCGGCGCTGGTCGGTGCGCAGTGCTATGCAGGCTGGGGTGGTCTGATTGTGCTGCCGGTGGTTGAAGGCAAGCTGGGTTATATCGCAGCAGTGGCTGTCGGAGCAGTGGTGACGGCTGTTTGTGTGAACGTGCTGAAAAGTCTGGCGCGTAAAAATGGGTCTTCGACTGATGAAAAAGAAGACGACCTGGATTTGGATTTTGAAATTAATTAATTGAGGAACGAGCCATGACGAAAATTATTGCAGTAACCGCATGTCCTTCAGGTGTTGCCCATACCTATATGGCAGCAGAGGCGCTGGAAAGTGCCGCGAAAGCGAAAGGCTGGGAAGTGAAAGTAGAAACCCAGGGGTCAATTGGTCTGGAAAATGAACTGACTGCGGAAGATGTGGCGAGCGCTGATATGGTGATTCTGACCAAAGATATCGGCATCAAGTTTGAAGAGCGTTTTGCTGGCAAGACCATCGTGCGCGTCAACATCAGCGATGCAGTAAAACGTGCTGACGCCATTATGAGCAAAATTGAAGCTCACCTGGCGCAAACCGCTTAAGTTCTTCTCCCGCTCGCAAGGGCGGGTTCGCTTTCCCACAGGAGTTCCTCATGACGAATCGTATCTCTCGCCTCAAAACTGCACTGTTTGCCAATACCCGTGAAATCTCGCTGGAGCGGGCGCTGCTTTATACCGCCAGCCATCGGCAAACCGAAGGCGAACCGGTGATATTGCGCCGGGCGAAAGCAACAGCGTATATCCTTGAACATGTTGAAATTTCGATTCGTGATGAAGAACTGATTGCCGGTAACCGCACCGTAAAACCGCGCGCTGGGATTATGTCGCCGGAAATGGACCCTTACTGGCTGCTGAAAGAGCTGGATCAATTCCCGACGCGTCCGCAGGACCGCTTTGCTATCAGTGAAGAAGATAAACGTATCTACCGTGAAGAGTTGTTCCCGTACTGGGAAAAACGTTCGATGAAAGATTTCATCAACGGGCAGATGACAGATGAAGTAAAAGCCGCGACCAGCACGCAGATTTTCAGCATCAACCAGACAGATAAAGGCCAGGGGCACATTATTATTGATTACCCACGCCTGCTGAATCACGGGCTGGGGGAGCTGGTGGCGCAGATGCAGCAACATTGTCAGCAACAGCCGGAGAATCACTTTTATCAGGCCGCGCTGTTACTGCTGGAAGCCTCGCAGAAACACATTCTGCGTTACGCTGAACTGGCGGAAACAATGGCGGCAAACTGCACAGATGCCCAGCGTCGCGAAGAACTGCTGACTATTGCGGAGATCTCCCGCCATAACGCCGAACATAAGCCGCAGACGTTCTGGCAGGCGTGCCAGTTATTCTGGTACATGAACATCATTCTGCAATACGAATCCAACGCCAGTTCGCTATCGTTGGGGCGCTTCGACCAGTATATGTTGCCGTTCTATCAGGCATCTTTAACCCAGGGCGAAGATCCGGCGTTCCTGAAAGAACTACTCGAATCTTTATGGGTGAAATGCAACGACATCGTGCTGTTGCGCTCCACCAGTAGCGCGCGTTATTTCGCCGGTTTCCCGACCGGCTATACCGCACTGCTCGGCGGGTTAACCGAGAACGGACGTAGCGCGGTGAACGTGCTTTCGTTCCTTTGCCTTGACGCCTATCAAAGCGTGCAATTACCGCAACCGAACCTCGGCGTGCGCACTAACGCCTTGATCGACACGCCGTTCCTGATGAAAACCGCCGAAACCATTCGCCTCGGCACCGGTATTCCGCAAATCTTTAACGATGAAGTGGTGGTGCCAGCGTTCCTCAACCGTGGCGTTTCGCTGGAAGATGCGCGCGACTATTCCGTAGTGGGCTGTGTGGAATTATCTATTCCCGGCAGAACCTACGGCTTGCATGACATCGCGATGTTTAATCTGCTGAAAGTGATGGAAATCTGCCTGTATGAAAATGAAGGCAATGCTGCGCTGACTTATGAAGGTTTACTGGAGCAGATCCGCGCCAAGATCAGCCACTACATCACCCTGATGGTTGAGGGCAGCAATATTTGTGATATCGGCCATCGCGACTGGGCACCTGTACCGCTGCTCTCGTCTTTTATCAGCGATTGTCTGGAAAAAGGCCGCGATATTACCGATGGCGGCGCGCGTTATAACTTCTCCGGCGTACAGGGGATCGGTATCGCCAACCTGAGCGATTCTCTCCATGCGTTGAAAGGGATGGTTTTTGAGCAACAGCGTTTAAGTTTTGACGAATTGCTGTCGGTATTAAAAGCCAACTTTGCAACGCCAGAAGGCGAAAAAGTCCGTGCTCGCTTAATTAACCGCTTCGAGAAATACGGTAACGATATCGACGAGGTGGATAACATCAGCGCCGAACTGTTACGCCACTACTGCAAAGAAGTGGAAAAATACCAGAACCCGCGCGGCGGTTACTTCACGCCGGGATCGTATACCGTTTCTGCTCACGTCCCGTTGGGATCGGTGGTTGGCGCGACGCCAGACGGTCGTTTTGCCGGGGAACAACTGGCAGACGGCGGCTTGTCACCTATGCTGGGCCAGGACGCACAAGGGCCAACAGCGGTACTGAAGTCAGTCAGTAAGCTCGATAACACGCTGCTGTCTAACGGTACGTTGCTGAACGTGAAATTCACTCCGGCGACCCTGGAAGGTGAAGCGGGATTACGCAAACTGGCCGACTTCTTACGGGCGTTTACCCAGCTTAAGTTGCAGCATATTCAGTTTAACGTGGTGAACGCCGACACGTTGCGGGAAGCGCAACAGCGCCCACAAGATTATGCCGGGCTGGTGGTGCGCGTTGCCGGATACAGCGCCTTCTTTGTCGAACTGTCGAAGGAGATCCAGGATGACATCATCCGCCGGACAGCGCATCAGCTGTAACGTTGTGGAAACGCGCCGCGATGATGTGGCGCGCATTTTCAACATTCAGCGTTATTCACTGAATGACGGCGAGGGCATTCGTACGGTGGTCTTTTTTAAAGGCTGTCCGCATCTTTGCCCGTGGTGTGCTAATCCGGAGTCGATCTCCGGCAAAATCCAGACGGTACGCAGAGAGGCGAAATGTCTGCACTGTGCGAAATGTTTGCGTGATGCGGATGAATGCCCCTCCGGGGCGTTTGAACGGATTGGCCGCGATATCAGCCTTGACGCGCTGGAACGGGAAGTGATGAAAGATGACATTTTCTTTCGCACGTCCGGCGGCGGCGTCACGCTTTCTGGCGGCGAAGTGTTAATGCAGGCGGAGTTTGCTACCCGTTTTTTACAGCGGCTGCGGTTGTGGGGCGTGTCATGCGCCATTGAAACTGCCGGAGACGCGCCAGCCAGCAAGCTATTACCACTGGCGAAATTGTGCGATGAAGTGCTGTTCGATTTAAAAATTATGGACGCGACTCAGGCGCGGGATGTGGTGAAGATGAACCTGCCACGCGTGCTGGAGAATCTGCGTTTGCTGGTGAGTGAGGGTGTCAACGTGATCCCGCGTTTACCGCTGATCCCTGGTTTCACGCTCAGCCGGGAGAATATGCAGCAGGCGCTGGATGTACTGATCCCGCTGAAAATCAGGCAGATCCATCTGTTACCGTTTCATCAGTACGGCGAACCAAAATACCGCCTGCTGGGGAAAACATGGTCGATGAAAGAGGTGCCTGCGCCGTCGTCAGCCGATGTGACAACGATGCGCGAAATGGCAGAACGGGCCGGATTTCAGGTTACCGTGGGAGGTTAAAATGGCATACCTGGTGGCAGTAACCGCCTGCGTAAGCGGCGTGGCGCATACTTATATGGCGGCGGAACGGCTGGAAAAGTTGTGCCAGTTAGAGAAGTGGGGCGTCAGCATTGAAACTCAGGGCGCGCTGGGAACGGAGAATCGTTTAGCGGACGAGGATATCCGTCGGGCGGATGTTGCTCTGTTGATTACGGATATCGAGCTTGCCGGTGCCGAGCGATTTGAACATTGCCGCTATGTGCAATGCAGCATCTACGCATTCCTGCTTGAGCCGCAGCGGGTAATGAGCGCGGTGCGCAAAGTGCTTTCTGCGCCGCAGCAAACCCATCTTATTCTGGAGTAGTCGGTTTTTCTGTCAGTTGGCTGTGGTACTGCCGACGATATTCCGACGGCGAGCGTTCGGTGTTTTTACGAAACAGACGGCAGAAGTAGTTGCTGTCGACAAAGCCGCAGGCGTGCGCCACTTCTTTTACCTTCAGGTCATAGCCTTTCAATAACGTCTTAGCGTGCTCCAGTCGCGTGTGATTCAGGTATTCGTTAAAACCAATGGCCCCCGTTTTTTGAAACAGGTGCGAGAGATAGTTTGGTGAAATATAGAATGCCTGTGCGACAGATTCGCGGGTAAGCGCGGAGGCATAGCGTTCGTCGATATAATCGCGAATAGCTTCAAATAGTGCCTGGCTGCGTGAGGCGGTCTGGATTTGGCTGCCGAGCAAATCGCGGCAGTGGCTAAGCAGGCTGGCGACGATAAGCCTTGCCGTTTGCTGCTCCTGCGGCTGCATTTGCATTTCATTGAGCGTTTGTAGCAGAAAAGAACCTATGCGTGGGCCGCGCCGGGCGACGTGTTGCTTCGCCAGATTTTGATATTGTTTGCCATCCCATTGCACGACGCTGAAGCCGAGTTGCTGTTTGCCAAACAGCACGCTAAAGGTGGTAGCGGGTGTTTTCCATTGTGGGAAATTCCAGCCACCAGCGGCAACGTACAGCACATCGCCGGGAACTAACGTTGCTCCAGCGCCGGTATCAACAAACTCACCTTCCAGCACAATTTCCAGCCGTGGAAAATCGACCTGATACGCAAGATCGGGCACCGGGCCGTTACTGCTGGCAAAGTAAATCTGGCGCAGGGACAGCGGGCCGTTGATCAGGCGGGAGAGCAGATAGCTGACGTCGTGATACATGTTATTCCCTTAGGTATGTAGACGGGAAAACAGTAACTGGCATTATTAAAAAAGGCCACCTGAAAAGTGTGGCCTGAGGGGAGTTCGATGTAAACATTGCGGCAGTATCGCATCCGGCAAATAGCGCCAGACGCGATACAAAGGTCATTTACTGATTACCCACCTGATCGCCATACGGCAGAGTGTCGTAATCGATCAGCGCGTTTTTCTTGTACGGGTTACCAATCCAGCGGGTAGTTTCTTTGAACTGCGGATTCACCACTGAACGGGTTGGATCGTAACCGTCGTAAGATAAGCCCGCCAAATCTGACCAGGTGTGGATCAGTTCCGCCAGGCTGTATTTACGATCGACATCCTGTGAGAAATCACGGGGATGAGTCGCTTGCCATTTTTCCGACGTCCACAGCAGGAACGGAATGGTGTACATGTGGCGCGTCGGGTTGTCTTCGTTACGCCCCTGAGTTTTGTGCGGCGGCGTGTCGTAAACCTCTTCACCGTGGTCAGAGAAGTAAACCAGGAATCCGTTCGGGTCTGCCGCTTTAAAGTCTTTAATCAGGCTGGCAACCACATGATCGTTATACAGGTTAGCGTTGTCATAATCGTTATATGATTCCAGCTCTTCTGCGCTTAATCCTGGCGGAACATGATCGGTATTGCCATCAAACTTGCCCTGATTTTCCGGGTAGCGGTATTTGTATTTGATATGCGTACCCAGCAGATGAACGATGATCAGTTTCTTCGGCGCCGGGTCCTTCAGCACTTCCTGGAATGGTTTCAGCACGTTGGTGTCGTATTCACGCGCACTCTGCGTACGTTGCTGGTTCATATAGAACTGTTTGTCGGTCTGCTTCGAAAATACCGTCAGCATGGTATTGCGGGCGGTCATCGTCTGCTGGTTGGTGATCCAGAAGGTTTTATAACCTGCCTGTTTCATCATGTTCATCAGCGACGGTTGTGTCAGGTACAGGTCCGGGTTCTTTTCATTGGCAAAGGTCAGCGCCTGTTGCAGGATTTCAATGGTGTACGGACGAGACGTAACCACGTTATTAAACACGGTCAGATTCGGATCGGTTTTATGCAGCGCATCCAGCTCCGGCGTGGTTTCACGCGGATAACCGTACAGACTCATGCGTCCGCGCTGGGTCGACTCGCCAATCACCAGCACTAAAGTGCGCGGTTCGTTACCCGATTCATCTTTGAAATTAGCCAGCGGCGGCAAGGCATTATTTTCATTCAGTAGCTTTGTTAGCGAGTTTAGTTGCTGACGATACTGATAATAGCCGGTCAGGAATTGCCACGGTGCGGCAGGCTCCATACGCGAGGCCAGGTTATCCAACGTTTTCTCAAACGGCTTGTTTTTGATAAACGTATTCATGGCGATCGGATGCAGAATCAAGCCATAAAGCAGGGCAAAAGAGACAATATAACGCCACGGCTTTGGAATATAGACCGGGCGCAGACGTGTCCACAGCAGAACTGCCATTGCCGTATAGGCCAGCGCGATAAGCACAATTTTCAGGCTGAAATACTGGCTTAAATACTCGCTGGCTTCGTTGGTGTTGGTTTCGAACATCACAAACAGAACGCTCTGCGAGAACTCCTGCCCGTAGATGACGTAGTAGCATAGCGCCGCCAGAGAGGCCGCCCATAGCACCACGCCGATTACTGCGGCAATAATTTTAATCCGCTTCGGAAAGAGGAATACCGGGATCAACCACAGCGAGCTGAATAACAGCGAGTCGCGAATGCCGTTGGTGCCACTATAACCACTGATGTAAATAATGGCCTGTAGCAGAGTAGAGAAAAACCAAAAGTAGAGCAGTGCCCAACCCAGGGCTTTCCAGCTAAAAAGGGGTTTAGCCTGGACTTCTGTGGAATGCATAGTAAGAACCTGTCTTGAAAAAAATATCGCCGAATGTAACGACAATTCCTTAAGGATATCTGAAGGTATATTCAGAATTTGAATAAAATGCAGACAGAAATATATTGAAAACGAGGGTGTTAGAACAGAAGTATTTCAGAAAACCCTCGCGCAAAAGCACGAGGGTTTGCAGAAGAGGAAGATTAGCCGGTATTACGCATACCTGCCGCAATCCCGGCAATAGTGACCATTAACGCTTGTTCGACGCGAGGATCCGGTTCCTGGCCTTCTTTTTCTGCCTGGCGGGAGCGGTGCAGTAACTCGGCCTGCAATACGTTCAGCGGGTCGGTGTAAATATTCCGTAGCTGAATAGACTCTGCAATCCACGGCAGATCGGCCATTAGATGGGAATCGTTGGCAATCGCCAGCACCACTTTGATGTCTTCTTCTTGCAGGTTGCGTAACTCTTTACCTAACGGCCACAGTGCTTTGTCTACCAGGCGTTGGT
>OICT01000267.1_pt1 | contig 28111 bp, 28 predicted proteins | sample 1581331 | NCBI WGS metagenome assembly OICT01 (sample SAMEA3882544, study PRJEB24775) | human gut metagenome | biome: human-associated habitat; feature: intestine environment; material: feces | place: Netherlands | collected 2009/2010 | reverse complement strand
GGCACGTTAAATCATATCAGGCGTAATACCACAACCCTTAAGTTAGCGCTTATGGTGCGTATCCCCGCCATGAAAGTCAGCGAATGGGGCCACCTGCTCCGCGCGCTTGAAATTGAACGGGTCTGTCACTGATTAACCCTTGCCGTCTGCCTGTGCAGGCGGCAGGATACGTTCAGACATCTCACCAGGAGGAACCGTGAGTAAGAAGAAAAACACCACAACGCCCACGCCGCATGATGCCGCGTTCCGGTCGTTCCTGGCGAATCCCGACATTGCCAGGGATTTTCTGGAACTGCATCTTCCTGCGGAGTACCGGCAGTTGTGCGACCTGTCCACCCTGAAGCTGGAACCCGCCACCTTTGTTGAGCCGGACCTGCATCAGTACGCCAGCGATATCCTCTGGAGCGTGAAAACCACCGGGGGTGAAGATGGTTATGTTTATACGCTCATCGAGCACCAGAGCACAGAAAATCTGTACATGCCTTTTCGCATGTTACGCTACAGTGTGGCGGCGATGCAGAGACATCTGGAGCAGCACAAAACGTTGCCACTGGTGATTCCGGTGCTGTTCTATCATGGTGAGCGCAGCCCGTACCCGTACAGCATGAACTGGCTGGACTGTTTTGAGGATCCGGCGCTTGCGGCTAAAATATACACAAAGCCGTTTCCGCTGGTTGATATCACTGTCGTTGATGACAATGAAATCATGAACCATCGCCGGATGGCCGCACTGACGCTGCTGATGAAGCATATCCGCCATCGTGACATGATGGAGCTGCTGGACAAACTCCCGCAGGTCATGGTGGAAATTTCAGACGAGCAGGTGCGTGTTCTGATTCATTACATCGTTAACGCAGGGGACTCTGTATCACCGGAATTTATGCGGGCGCTGGCTGAGCGTCTGCCGCAGCATGAGGATAAACTGATGACTATCGCAGAACGTCTTGAGCAAAAAGGTCGCCAGGAGGGCAGGATGGAAGGTGCGCTTGAAAAAGCCCTGGCTATTGCGTGCCAGCTTCAGAAAATGGGGATGACGCCGGAGCAGATTAAGCAGGCTACCGGACTTTCCGATGACGAACTGAAGAAAATCATTCACTGATGAGAACCTCACAGCCCGGCAAAATGCCGGGCTTTTTTGTCAGCAGGAGCAGAGCAAACAGCATGACGATTGCAGAACGTCTTATACAGAAAGGTTTCGACGAGGGTTTTAAAGAAGGTTTTAAACAAGGTTTTAAACAAGGTTTTAAACAAGGGGCTCTTGAAGTGGCGCGGGAAGCAGCCTGCCGGCTGCGGGATATGGGCTGGACGCCGGAACGGATTCAGGAGGCAACCGGACTTTCCGGTGAAGAACTGAAAAAGCTGTTTCCTGATGAGCAGTAGCCTGGCATTCTGCCAGGCTGTGAATCACGCTCACACATTCCCTGCCGTTTCCCCCAGTTCATTTTCCAGTCGCCTGATGATATCTGCCTTACGCATCCCCTGCATGTGAGGCAGCAGGTCACGGACTGAAAGTGCCTGGGTGGTCCTCCAGACGGTGACATCCACCTGTTCCGCATTTTCCCAGGCGTGCCATGTTCTCTGTGTCACGCCAAATTCTCTGGCCGCTTTTTCGCGTGACCAGAGCATGCTTTTTCGCCAGATTCGCAGTTCCCAGCCGGTCATAAAACACCTTTGAAAAAGTGAAAAAACTTCACTTTATTTTATCATCATAGTCACCAAGTCAGCGCGATAAATAAGAGTGAAAAAGTGAAGAAATTTCATTTTTTTTAGTTGTAGGTGTCGTGCTGTTTTCTCAGTTTTCACCTGTGCGGGAGTGGGCGTCAGTGACCACCACATGCCATTGTTGTGCCGTCGTTTTTCTTCAGTCGCGCCGGATGCGGCGCTCCCTGCACACCTGACGGTGTGTAAGGCCACTGCGCCTGATGGCGCAGCTGTCTCTGCCTGTCTGCCGCCGCACTGCGGCCTGTTCTCCGCAGACGGACTTTCCGGGGGAACATACACGACCACATCCCGTTTCAGTTATCCAGGGGAGAGATGTACCAGCCACAAAACTTTTTGCCGCAGGCGTCAAAAACTTTTGCGTCTGCCCCCGGACAACTGCCCCGTGACGTGGTGAGCATCCCCCGTCGGAAAGGTCCACTGCGGGGAAATCCCCGAAGACCCGGACGGCAGAAGGAGCTTCGCTCCTCCGGGAAATGACCTGGCTGACCCGGCAGTCGTGACGATGAGGAGACAATGTGATGAATCAGACTTTACCCACTGCTGACCTGAATACTGCCGGCACGACAGATGTTATTCCGTCTGTGGCTATCGACCGCATCATCGCGCAGCGTAACGAAGGTATTGCACTGTTCATGCAGGCGATGGAATGCCTGGCGACAGCGCGCAGGATTCTGCTCGATGCTTCCGGTGACATTTTTCTCTACGGGTTTGAAGACTGTGTGACTGACTCCGTTCGATGCATGGATAAACCGGAAGAAGCGAAAAGGAATATCACCCGTCTTGCCGACCGTAAAATCTGGGACCGCCTGATGGCGGATACGGGGATGTACACCTTCATGAGTTCATGCCAGCGTGATGAGTGGAACAGCCAGCTGATGAGCGACACCTGTCCTGAAATCACCCTGGACAATGTGCTGGCAACTTTTTGCCATCTGAATGCCAGCAAGATGCAGACATTTGAACAGGGACTGATTGATGTCTACCGGAAATTGTCATGGGATTACAGAACCAATAATCCCTGCCGTCTGGGCAAGAAAATCATTATTGAAAACCTGCTGTACCGCTGGACTGCAGCGGACGGGAGGCACTGGATGACCTAGTACGTCCGTTTTATCTGCTGGAGGGACGCAACGTTCCTGACTTCAGGAACAGCATCGGGGCGCAGTATGGTGAATATCTCGGGAACGGCGATAATGTCGGTAAGCTGTTAGAAGGGGAATATTTTACGGTGCGTGGCTACCAGAAAGGGACCGTACACATTGTCTTTAAGCGTCCTGACCTTGTTGAAAAACTGAATGATATTATTGCACGGCATTATCCTGGTGCATTGCCGCCACGAGTCTGATTAAACAGAAAAGCCCTGGTATTTATGCCGGGGCTTTTTTTCTGTAATCATCATAATCTCAGAACACGATGTGACATTGTCACATCAATTGTTGTTCATATCGATGCCATCTTTCCTGCCTGAATCTGTCTTTTTAGGTGCTGTTTTAGAGGAAGAACGGCGGGATGGTTTTTTCGATTCTGCTTCCCGAATAATGTCACGAAGTGCTTTCTCTCCTACTTCATACCCTGCATTTTTGAGCGTGTCACGAACATCTGCCAGTGTATAACCCTTTGTCCTTACCAGGACAATGATGTCATCACGAATGGCATCAAGAAAATCACGCAATGTTTTCCGTTGAGCGGTGAGGTCCGGCAATTCCGATAAGGCAGCTTTTGCCAGCTGGATGTCATCATCTGAGTAAAATTTTTTAGAAGCCATTGGCACTTTCTCTCTGTTTTATGTTGAAGCCTGATTTTATCACCAAAACTGCCTCCTGGCAGGGCTGCGCCCTGCCTCTGCCGTCTGCATAAGACTATGATGCACAAAAATAACAGGCTATAATTGACCGAAAAACGGGACAGGATGTGGGAATGTCGGACCGCGCACGCGCACTCAGACATTCCCCACCTGGTCAGGGCTTTGCCCCGACACCCCGGTAAGGAGCAGACCATGAGTGAGAAGAAAACCCGAACGGGCAGTGAGAACAGGAAGAGAATTGTAAAATTCACGGCGAGATTCACGGAGGATGAGGCTGAAATCGTAAGAGAAAAAGCGGAGTCAAGTGGACAGACGGTTTCAACATTTATACGAAGCTCTTCACTGGATAAGGTGGTTAACTGCCGTACTGACGACCGTATGATTGATGAGATTATGCGTCTTGGCCGCCTTCAGAAGCATCTGTTTGTGGAGGGAAAACGCACTGGTGATAAGGAGTATGCAGAGGTTCTTGTTGCCATTACTGAATATGTCAATGCTCTGCGAAGAGATTTAATGGGACGCTGAGATAACTGCTGATGAATGCCATTATTCCGCACAAAAGACGTGACGGCAGGTCTTCCTTTGAAGACCTGATTGCGTACACGTCTGTGCGGGATGATGTGCAGGAAAATGAGCTCACAGAAGACAGCGAAATCAAGAGTGATGTCCCTCACCGCAACCGTTTCAGACGGCTTGTTGATTATGCAACACGCCTGCGTAACGAAAAATTTGTCTCCCTGATTGATGTGATGAAAGACGGCAGTCAGTGGGTAAATTTCTATGGCGTAACCTGTTTCCATAACTGCAATTCACTGGAAACAGCTGCTGAAGAGATGCAGTACAAGGCGGACAAAGCTGTTTTTTCCCGTAATGATACAGATCCCGTTTTCCACTACATTCTTTCCTGGCCTGCGCATGAAAGCCCGCGTCCTGAGCAGCTTTTTGACTGTGTGCGTCACACACTGAAATCTCTTGAACTCTCAAAACATCAGTACGTGGCTGCCGTTCATACGGACACGGATAATCTGCATGTGCATGTTGCCGTGAATCGTGTACATCCTGAAACTGGTTATATTAACTGGCTTTCCTGGAGCCAGGAAAAACTCAGCCGTGCATGTCGTGAACTTGAACTTAAGCACGGATTCGCGCCTGATAATGGCTGCTTTGTGCATGCACCCGGCAACCGTATTGTGCGCAAAACAGCGCTGGTACGTGAGCGCCGTAATGCCTGGCGACGCGGGAAAAAGCAGACGTTCAGGGAATATATTGCGCAGATGTCGATTGCCGGGCTGCGTGAAGAGCCCGCACAAGACTGGTTGTCTTTGCATAAACGGCTGGCCAGTGATGGTCTGTATATCACGATGCAGGAAGGGGAACTGGTGGTGAAGGATGGCTGGGACAGAGCGCGGGAAGGTGTTGCACTCAGTTCGTTCGGACCGTCATGGACAGCTGAAAAACTGGGGAGGAAACTGGGGGAATATCAGCCTGTACCGACAGATATTTTCAGTCAGGTGGGGACACCCGGTCGTTATGATCCGGAAGCCATAAACGTTGATATCCGGCCGGAAAAAGTGGCAGAAACGGAGAGTCTGAAACAGTACGCCTGCCGTCATTTTGCCGAACGCTTACCGGAAATGGCGAGAAATGGTGAGCTGGAAAGTTGCCTGGATGTGCACAGAACTCTGGCAACGGCTGGATTATGGATGGGGATCCAGCACGGGCATCTGGTACTGCATGATGGATTTGATAAACAACAGACACCAGTACGTGCAGACAGTGTGTGGCCGTTAATGACGCTGGATTATATGCAGGATCTGGATGGTGGATGGCAGCCTGTACCGAAGGATATTTTTACTCAGGTTATACCCGGAGAACGATTCCGGGGACGTAATCTTGGTACTCAGGCTGTCAGTGATTACGAATGGTATCGTATGCGGATGGGGACAGGTCCACAGGGAGCAATAAAGCGCGAACTGTTTTCTGATAAGGAAAGTCTGTGGGGGTACACGACTGTTCAGTGTGAGTCGTTGATTGAAGATATGATCGCGGGCGGGAATTTCAGCTGGCAGGCGTGCCATGAGATGTTTGCGCGTAAAGGGCTTATGTTGCAGAAACAGCATCATGGTCTTGTGATTGTGGATGCGTTTAATCATGAGCTCACACCAGTGAAGGCCAGCAGTATCCACCCGGATTTGACGTTATCCAGGGCTGAGCCGCAGGCAGGGCCATTTGAGATTGCAGGTGCAGATATATTTGAACGGGTGAAGCCTGAATGTCGCTACAATCCGGAACTTGCTGCCAGCGATGAAGTGGAGCCCGGCTTCCGGCGCGATCCTGTACTGCGTCGTGAACGCCGTGAAGCCCGTGCAGCTGCGCGGGAAGATTTGCGCGCGCGTTATCTTGCATGGAAGGAGCACTGGCGTAAACCCGACTTACGTTACGGAGAACGGTTACGGGAAATTCATGCTGCCTGCCGTCGGCGCAAGGCGTATATCCGTGTGCAGTTCCGGGATCCACAATTGCGTAAGCTGCATTACCATATTGCGGAAGTGCAGCGTATGCAGGCGCTGATCAGGCTGAAGGAGAGTGTGAAGGAAGAGCGGTTGTCACTGATTGCGGAGGGTAAGTGGTATCCTTTGTCCTACCGGCAGTGGGTGGAGCAACAGGCGGTACAGGGAGACAGAGCTGCATTATCACAGTTACGTGGCTGGGATTATCGTGATCGTCGCAAAGACAAGCGACGAACAACGAATGCCGACCGCTGCGTGATTATCTGTGAACCGGGAGGAACTCCACTTTATGAAGACACTGGCGTTCTCGAAGCCCGTCTGCAGAAAGATGGCAGTGTGCGTTTTCGTGATCGGAGGAATGGCGAGTTAGTCTGTGTGGATTATGGGGACCGTGTGGTGTTCTACCATCATCAGGACAGAAATGAACTGGTGGATAAGCTGAATCTGATTGCTCCTGTATTGTTTGATCGTGAGCCAGGAATGGGTTTTGAACCGGAAGGCTCATATCAACAGTTTAATGATGTATTTGCGGAAATGGTGGCCTGGCATAATGCTGCTGGAATAACCGGAAATGGACACTTTGTAATCAGTCGCCCGGATGTGGATTTACATCGTCAGCGTAGTGAACAGTACTACCACGAATATATCAGGCAACAGAAAAGCATATCCGGGGGGCATGGCGCATCTTATACTCCAGTTCAGGATAATGAGTGGACGCCACCATCACCTGGAATGTAGGGATGAGGAGTGGATATTAAAAATCTTAACTTGTATTAGTTAAGATTTTCTTTGCTCTGACAGAGCTATGGTACTGAGATCTATATGGATTGAGGAGCAATATATGGGGGTTAAGAAAATCGTTATGCTGGCTATTTTAGTCAGCTTTGTGGCGGGATGTGCGCCATTACATCCTTCAAATTGCCATAAAACTACAGCCCTGGGTAGTTGCAGTTCAGGACGTTGGGATGATCAGGATGAATGGGGGGAGCAGGCACGGGGAATCAGGGATGCAATTAATGCTAAACTTGATGATCCGCAAAAATGGAAAAGGAAAAAATGCAGGTTGCATATGGAATTCTCCCGGGATGGCACGGCGTTAAAAATATCAACCAGTAATGGCGATAAAGCCTATTGCGAAGCGATAAAGTCAGCAGCCCATAAAGCTAAATTCCCGGCCTTCAACAATCCGGAAGTTTATAGAGATTTTCAAAAATCCGGCTTTGACATGCGCGGTTAGCTCCACGACATATCTGTAGGGCTAACAGAAGACTGTCAGGTCGGCTGATTACTACACTGGAACCTGAGGTACTTTGCCTCAGGTTATGTTGACATACTCAAAAATAGATTCTTACATTATCCCGGTAACGGCGTCCTTCATCGGCCTGCCAGTTACCATCAATGGTATTGGTACCCTCGTTCTTTCTGTCTGTGATGTTAATAAGGGCAAAATTAATCAGCATGTCTGGCAGGATCTGGGAATTCATACCAATATCCATAGAAGTGAATCTATTACGAACGTGGGGAACCCTGGCACCATTTTTTGTGCTGCCCATATTTGTTTTCATGTATAATTCATAATCAAAGCGTTCATCCTGATTTAGCTTAACTGATTAAAATCCGTAGATTATGATTTTATCAGTGTTGTGACTTTATTTATTATGGGGAGCTTACCCAGTATTTCGAAATTATCGGGAGAACACTTGTACCATCTGTTTGAGCCTGCAAGTATTTCTCTGTCCCATCGTCTGACCCTCTCCCCGTTTCTGAGTATGCATATCATATAGTTTTCGGGCACCATCAGTGTCCGGGCTGCCAGAAGACTATTTTTAAACGTCAGGGAAGTGATATTGATATCTTCTCCGGAATTTTTACGATAAATAACAGACCATGAGTTTGTTTCCGGGCTACTAATACACATTTATTGTACCTCTGGTGATGGATTGAAATCCTGAATCCTCCGCTTACTATGGTGAGCGGAGGAGATTAATAATCGCGTAAAGGTTGTTATTAAAATCAGCCATACAGGTGTTATCAGAATCTTTTTTTACGACTCTCTTGTTTTCCACCTGATGGTGTCTGAGCGACATTTTTTTTATGGGGCGGGGATGCAGTTAGATCCGGTACAGGTAACAGCATCTCCAGGGGGAGCAGAGTATTCAGAATCTCCTTCACTGAAGGTATATCTTCAGGACCAGAGTGTTCCTCTTCCGGACGATTCAGTGTGATATAACATACCCGGCGTTCTTCCCTGGTTGTGTTATTGATAGTGTGCACAGCCTTTTTCCACAGTTCGTTTGCCCGGGATTCGATATCTGTATCATATTGCGGAAGCAGATCCAGCGATGTTTGTGTTCTTTTAAGCTGGTCCTGGAAGGTATCGATGATTCGGTAAGGCTCTGTGTGTTTTTTACGACGTTTCCGGGAGGTTTTTTCTGTCAGCACACCGATAATGCTGCTGACATGCTCCGGTGTGGGGAGCCTGCGCTGCACTGTCCTGGGGACGAGACGGCGGAGACGCTCCAGCCGGGGGGCTTCAACGGAAATATAGCGGTTGATGACCACTGGATCACTGTCGCAACTTTTCTCGCTGTCCGGAATATACACAGAGGCTGACGGCACCACATCCCCCTGGAAAACGGTAAAGAACTCACCGGCATTCAGTCTGATCAAATCCTGCACGTCGATTTTGCTTTCCATCTGGATGGTGATCTGGTTACCGTCCACCCAGGACTCACCCATCACACCATCGTGGCGCTGCAGGCTGCCCATTCTGGCCCGTGCCTCTTCACCGGCGGCATTTTTCACCGTTCTTGCCGTTTTGTCGTCACTGACAATGCGTCCGGCGAATTTGGTGCCGGCGTTCTGCATCAGTGTGGCGGTGTTGGTGGCGGAGGTCTGCCCTTCAATTCGCTCCTGATCCTGCGCCATCATTATCAGGGAAAACTCCAGTGAACGTACCTGGGTGGCCTCCACAGCAATGCGGTCCGTGTAGTAGGCACCGACTTCGTCAAGGATACAGATATAGGGGAAGCGGCCTTTGTATTTTTTTACTTCCAGGGTCTGTGCGTCTGTGCCTTCCAGGCGGTAGCCCAGGTCACGGGCGAGGATCATGCTCTGCTGGGTGATGAACATACGACCGAGTGCCGACGTGGTATGGGCTGATGTGTCCAGTGCGGGGATCATCACAATCAGAATTCGGTCGCTGTGGATACTGTCGCGAATATCAATGTCGCCGGCATCTGCCGCAAAGACGTCCCCGAAGGTTTCGGCAAAGGTTGTGAATGTTTCCGAGAACTGACCGGAGAGATAAGCATGCTGTTTACGGGGCTCCTCAGTCCATGCTGACGGCGTTCTCACCAGTGACATATCGAATCCCGGAACGTCCTGCAGGTAATTTCTCAGTGGTGCGATGGCTTCTTCCGGCCACTGGTCATCAAGCCCACGGCAATAGAGTTTTGCCATACCTTCCAGCGTCATATGCTCCCGTAACATCTGCAGGGACATGGTTTTTCTTTCCCGGACGCACCAGAATTTTGTGCCAAAGACCAGGGCTTTGTTCATGGCTATCGCCCGTGACTGCCATTCTCCCCCCTGAACGTTCTGGGGAAGCATGGACTGCATGGTTTCGGCGGTGAAGGCTTCTGTGCTGAATGCGAACGGGTTCCAGGTGTTTGACTGTGGGCGGGATTTTTCGCCGCTCTGAATGATTTCGCTGCGGGATTTTCCGCCGTTCATGAAGTTGATGACCTCGATATCATCCTCCCGGCCAAAACGTCGGGAGAGATACCAGATTGTCCTCGTGGTATCGTTCTGTGCTTTTCCGTCAACAAAGGTAAAGCCTCTTCCCCAGCTGAGCGGGTTGAGCAGCCAGGCAAAGGTGGTTTCTGTTTTACCGCCACCGGTGGTGGCAAAAAACATGACATGCCGGGTGAGGTCATCCATGCTCAGCCAGAGCTCACGACCGATATCATTGATACGGCGGTAACCGACATAAAAAATCCCCCGTGCGGGGGATGTTTCATCTGCTTCATACTGAAACAGGGTGGGCCAGAAGCTGAAGAGGCTTCGCCTGACCTTTCTGTCCTGGGAGGGGTCATCAAGGCTGAGAGTCATGGGCATACGCAGGGGGCATCGCCAGCGTTGCAGCGTGAATATCACGGAGGTGACCAGGGTGAACAGCAGACAGACAGGAAGGGCCAGTGGCCATATCAGGGCCGTAATGATACTGCCGGCCAGACACAGACCAATGATGTTCAGGTTGTGCAGTGCATTCCACAGCGGGTTTCCCCAGGCCGTGCGGTGTATGAGGTCAGGATTAACGTGATGCTGGCTCATTGTGATTATCCTCGGTATCTGTGGCTTTCAGGAACAGGCTGACGGTAGTGGCGTCTTTCAGGATGCCGGACGGCAGGTGCCAGCCGGTATCGGATAACACCCATGGGGTGCCGCCAAAACCGAACTGGCGGAAAGCCTGGTTATTGACATCGATGGCTGCACGAGCAGCGGTCAGACACTTTTCATCCGGTGCAGCCGGTGCATCGCCGGTGGGGGCCATACCCCTGTCTGCGGAATACAGCTGATGCCATCCGGTCGCCCGTTTTTGTGAGTCCGGTTCACACAGCAGTGGCGCAGTCCGGTTTGTGCTGGCCTCTCCGCCGATTACGGAGACCGGATAAATCACCACGCTGATTTCCCGGGCCAGCTGCTTAAGCGCGGGCTCCAGAAGACGGCAGTTGATGCATGCGGGGTCAAGGAAGGCGTAGAGTGTGCGTTCATGACCAGTGGAGAGATTAATGGTGAACATACCCCGGTCCGCGTTGCGTTTAAGTACAGTGGCCAGATTACGGCGGGCTTCAGCGACCAGAGTATTTTTGTCTGCTGTTATCGCCGGGGCAGCGGATGTCTCCTGCATTTCCTGTGGTACCGGGTGAACGATTTCATTTTTCGTCTCTGACGGGGCTACTGACCGGACAATTTCCTTGTCGATGTGTAATGGTGCAGTTTCTGTTACGGATTCTGTGACTGGTACCCTGAGAGGGGAATCGCTGTCCGGTTTCAGCAAAATATATCCGGCTGTTACCGCTGTCAGAAGTGCCAGCACTAATCCTGCACCGTATATCAGCCCTCTCATGAAGCTGGTTTTCCGGGCAGGAAGTTCTGCATATGCCGCGTTCAGACAGCTGTCAATTGCGGAGAGCATTCTGCCGATGTGATGTCCGGGACGTTCAGTATTAACGGTATCAACAAGCAGTGTTTCGGTTATTTCACGAAAAGGGGGGCTGAAGGACAGGTGCATCAGCCTGTTATTACGGTTAATCAGTGCGCCCAGTTCTGTAATTGGCAGGATGGCAATAACCTCCTGACCACCGTCAGGGTACAGGGCGGTCAGGGACAGGTGTTTATTGTTGAGTGTTGCAGTGTAGCGGATGGTCATTGTGCTTTTTCCTTGTCGGCGGGATGCCGGGTTTCAGTGGTTTCGGTGGTTTCACCAGTATCTGAGCCTTCATCGTTATCATGGCTGCGTGGTATCACGTCATCCGTGAGTGACCAGCGGGTCCTTATCTGACGTCTGCGATCGCGGTCTGGCTGAGGTTCGTCCCATATCAACCCCAGTCCCAGCATGTCCTGTCGCAGCCCTTCAATGGCTTCTTCCACACAGGGTTCCGGGCAGGGCAGGCCGAGACGACACGCTTCATTTTCTGCCCGGGCAACGGCCACCACGCCGGCCCCTTCGATGAAGCCTTTTGTGGTGTTTGCCCGGTGAAGGGCATAGAAGAGCGTCCGGTCAACGCCCTTGAGCCACAGCCAGTTCGGAGGCGTCAGGCGCAAATCATGTGCGTAAAGCCAGACCAGACCGCTGCGAACGTAACGGTGCTGCCTGAGCCACTTTTGTGCGCCTTCTGTTTTGATAACCCGGATAAAGGCGTTTCTGGCCAGTGAATACACCGGCGTGCTGAAACGCCCCTGGTCCCGTTTACTTTTGAGCCTGCAGGAGATATTGAGGTTGTTCATCAGGGCTACCGCTGCTTTCCGGTCACCGAGGAAGAACTGCAGGCCAAAGATGGCAAAGAGCGCTTTTTCATGTGGGGCCATGTCTTTCCAGCTGGTCAGTGGTTGCCCCAGTTGCGCCATGAAGCACTGGCGTGTGGACGCAACATCGAGCTGCATGTTGCGGATAAGGTTGTTCTGCTCCACAAAGGCTTCGGGGGTTAGTGCGACACGGCGCTCGGGACGTTTTTGTCCGTGGAAGAGTCTGTTGTTGTCTCCATCAGCCAGAACGGGGGCGATCGCCGGTGACAGAGCTGAAAAAATATGGGGCAGTGTGTGGATATTCAGTGGCCTGCGGGTAAAACGGGGCTGGGCCGGATGGTGAAACCACATCCACAGAAAGCCGAATGTCATGGGAAGCAGAATCAGCCAGAGGATCCCCACTGTCCGGGACATAACATCCAGCCACTGGCTGAAAGTGATGGTTGCCGCGTTGTTAGCAGTGATGGCCAGCAGGTTGTAACGGGGGGCGGCAAAGTTGTGAAAGGGCCCCCAGTCAATCATGCCCCACAGTGTGTGCAGGATCAGGCAGGAGGCGAAGACGATTTCAGGTAAAAAGCGCCAGATGATAATCGCAAAGAGCAGGCATATGGTACCGACGATATACCATATAGCCATTGGATCTTCGGCGGCAGGCGTCTGTTGGTAAGACACGGGGATTCCTCCATAGATGAATGGATAAATTTCGGGATTAAGTCGAGAGGCATGAATGCGAATCAGCGCCGGTAATAACCGGACAGGAATGAGTTCAACAGGACATTTTCACAGAGAAGAGCGAACGGCAGAAGGTGGTGGGAGACAGGTACAAAAAAACCGACTGGTGAGGCCGGTTTTTTTTGCGATTCCGGGGTGGAGTTGGTGGCTCTGACCGGAGGAAGTCTCTTTTCAGCTAACAATGAGAGAGCTGTTGTGACAGGCTATGTAAGAGTAAGCAGCAGTGATTTCCTCCATTGACGGAGAAACGGATGATTAACCTGTTAATCAGTAACCGTCTCATTTAAACCGTCTTTCGCCTCCCTTTCCTGTTTCCGATACTAATGTCCATTTTCGCAGTAAAAGGACATTTAAGATGAATGCACGAAAGGCGGTACTGGCAGACAATCCGGAATTGATCCTGCGTGTGCTACAACTGAGATTTGACGAGTCACTGTCGTACCCGCGCATTTCTGCGCAGACCGGTATCAGCAAAACCGCCATTTTTTCTCTGGTGAGGCGATTTCACCAGGTATTCACTGACTGGCCTCTTTCCGGTGAATATTCCTGCGGGCAACTGGCCCGGGCTCTTTTCCCGGGGCGATACCCTTCAGCCCCGACAGTAACTCAGACTGTGAAAACAGAGAAAACCCGCCGGAACCGATTTTCACCGGAGTTTAAATGGAGACTTGTTCAGCAAACTCTTTTACCCGGTGCCTGTGTCGCACAAATAGCTCGTGAGAACGGAATCAACGATAACCTGCTCTTTAACTGGCGGCATCTCTGGCGTAACGGTGGCCTGCAACCGCCCGGCGAACATGAAACATCGCTACTTCCCGTAACGTTAACTCCGGAGCCGGATAATAAAATCCCGGCACCAGTGCAGATACCTGAACAGATAAATACACTGCCAGACAGTCTGTGCTGCGAGCTGGTTCTGCCGGCCGGAACTCTCAGGCTGAAAGGTGAACTGACACCTGCGTTATTACAGACACTTATCCGCGAAATGAAAGGGAGCAGCCACTGATGATATCTCTCCCTGCCGGTTCGCGTATCTGGCTGGTTGCCGGTATCACCGACATGCGAAATGGTTTTAACGGCCTGGCCTCAAAAGTTCAGAACGTCCTGAATGATGACCCGTTCTCCGGGCATCTGTTCATCTTCCGCGGACGCCGGGGTGACCAGATAAAAGTGTTGTGGGCTGACAGCGACGGACTGTGCCTCTTCACCAAACGCCTGGAGCGGAGCCGCTTCGTCTGGCCGGTCACCCGCGATGGAAAGGTTCACCTTACTCCGGCTCAGTTGTCCATGCTTCTTGAGGACATCAACTGGAAGCACCCGAAACGAACGCAACGCACTGGCATCCGCATATAACCCGTTGTAAAGTGAGGATATGGACACCTCACTTGCTCATGAGAACGCCCGCCTGCTCTCACAACGGGTGGCGGCTTATGCTTCCGAAATCAACCGGCTGAAGGCGCTGGTTGCGAAACTGCAACGTATGCAGTTCGGTAAAAGCTCAGAAAAACTTCGTGCAAAAACCGAACGACAGATACAGGAAGCACAGGAGAGAATCAGCGCACTTCAGGAAGAAATGGCGGAAACGCTGGGTGAGCAGTATGACCCGGCACTGCCATCCGCCCTGCGCCAGTCTTCAGCCCGTAAACCGTTACCGGCCTCACTTCCCCGTGAAACCCAGGTTATCCGGCCGGAAGAGGAATGCTGTCCTGCCTGTGGTGGTGAACTCAGTTCTCTGGGATGTGATGTGTCAGAGCAACTGGAGCTTATCAGCAGCGCCTTTAAGGTTATCGAAACACAACGTCCGAAACTGGCCTGTTGCCGTTGTGACCATATCGTGCAGGCGCCGGTGCCTTCAAAACCCATTGCACGCAGCTATGCCGGAGCGGGGCTTCTTGCCCACGTTGTCACCGGAAAATACGCGGACCATCTGCCGTTATACCGCCAGTCAGAAATATACCGTCGCCAGGGCGTGGAGCTGAGTCGTGCCACGCTGGGGCGCTGGACAGGTGCTGTTGCTGAACTGCTGGAGCCGCTGTATGACGTCCTGCGCCAGTATGTGCTGATGCCCGGTAAAGTCCATGCTGATGATATCCCCGTCCCGGTCCAGGAGCCGGGCAGCGGTAAAACCCGGACAGCCCGGACCGGAAAGGCATCCATCCACAGAATCATCTTGCTGGTTACAGCGGAGTGCTTCAGGCCGATGCTTACGGTGGTTACCGGGCGTTATACGAATCCGGCAGAATAACGGAAGCCGCTTGTATGGCTCATGCCCGGAGAAAAATCCACGATGTACATGCAAGAGCACCTACCGATATCACCACGGAAGCCCTGCAGCGTATTGGTGAACTGTATGCCATCGAGGCGGAGGTCCGGGGATGTTCAGCAGAACAGCGTCTGGTGGCAAGAAAAGCCAGATCACCCCCCCTGATGCAGTCACTGTACGACTGGATACAGACTCAGATGAAAAGACTGTCGCGTCACTCAGATACGGCAAAAGCGTTCGCATACCTGCTGAAACAGTGGGATGCGCTGAACGTGTACTGCAGTAATGGCCAGGTGGAAATCGACAACAACATCGCAGAGAACGCCTTACGGGGAGTGGCCGTAGGCCGGAAAAACTGGCTGTTCGCGGGTTCCGACAGCGGTGGCGAACATGCGGCGGTGTTGTACTCGCTGATCGGCACATGCCGTCTGAACAATGTGGCGCCAGAAAAATGGCTGCGTTACGTTATTGAGCATATCCAGGACTGGTCGGCAAACCGGGTACGCGATCTGTTGCCCTGGAAAGTTGATCTGAGCTCTCAGTAAATATCAATACGGTTCTGACAAGCCGCTTACTTCCATTCTCATGTTCATATTTCTCCTTACGCTTTCACTGTCTGTCATCGGAAGTACCGATTTATTTTAGTGCTGCTCACTTACAGCCATTCACGGAAGAGGATAGTTGTGAACAGTAGGAGTCTGGCTGCTGGCGAGGGAAGGTTCAGGACTGGTATGGGGTTTAGTGCTGGAGGATGACTTTGAATCCCGGACTGGTCAGTGAGGTGATGATCTGGTGTAACTCAATCTGCCAGGATAAACTCTCCTTGCTTTTGCGCACAAGCAGTGGGCCCTGGTTCGCTTATGTCCTGCATCTACAAGCGAATGACTGACCGGAGACTCCCATATCTGGTCAGTCGCCCATTTTTATTTTCTACCAAATCAGACAAGCATACCGTAATAAATAACGCCAGTCCCCTGTCACTCTCGTGTGCTCTACTGGAATGTTGTTGATGGAGATATCCAGATGAAAGAGCTTACATCTTCGACAGGACTATAAATTATGCAGTAAAGAGTTCCCCGGAGAAAGGGGCTGTTCTGCTGTTCTCATCAAGTCGGGCATGTTCAGGAAATTATTCGAAAATGTTAACTGAATGAGCGAAATGTGATTTACCTTCTTTTCTGTTCATTGTAAATTCCCTCTTTGCTAACGCAAATCATTATCATTACGCCTTTGGCAAAGGGAAATTTATGAAGAATAAATATATCATTGCTTCGGGCATTGCCGTGATGTGTTCTGCAGTTATATCATCAGGTTATGCCAGTTCTGATAAAAAAGAAGATACGCTTGTTGTTACTGCCTCCGGGTTCACTCAGCAGCTCAGAAATGCCCCGGCCAGTGTCTCAGTCATTACTTCAGAACAACTGCAAAAAAAACCGGTTTCAGATCTGGTCGATGCAGTAAAAGATGTTGAAGGGATTAGTATCACTGGTGGGAATGAAAAACCGGATATCAGTATACGTGGTCTAAGTGGCGATTACACGCTGATTCTGGTCGATGGACGACGTCAGAGCGGTCGGGAATCCAGACCAAATGGCAGCGGCGGTTTTGAAGCCGGATTTATCCCTCCTGTGGAAGCAATTGAACGCATTGAAGTGATCCGTGGCCCTATGTCTTCCCTGTATGGTTCTGATGCCATCGGAGGGGTCATTAATATCATAACCAAACCAGTTAATAACCAAACATGGGATGGCGTACTTGGACTTGGGGGGATTATTCAGGAACATGGGAAATTTGGTAACTCAACCACAAATGACTTCTATCTGTCAGGCCCATTGGTTAAGGATAAACTTGGTCTTCAGCTATATGGAGGAATGAACTATCGCAAGGAAGATAGTATCTCTCAGGGAACACCGGCAAAAGATAATAAGAATATAACGGCAACGCTCCAGTTTACTCCGACTGAAAGCCAGAAGTTTGTTTTTGAATATGGAAAAAATAACCAGGTGCATACATTAACACCTGGTGAGTCTCTCGATGCCTGGACTATGCGGGGAAATCTTAAACAACCAAACAGTAAAAGAGAAACTCATAATTCACGTAGTCACTGGGTAGCAGCATGGAATGCCCAGGGCGAAATACTGCATCCTGAAATTGCTGTTTATCAGGAGAAAGTTATTCGTGAGGTTAAATCAGGTAAAAAAGATAAATATAATCATTGGGATCTTAATTACGAGTCAAGAAAACCGGAAATAACCAACACAATCATAGATGCAAAAGTGACGGCATTTCTGCCGGAAAATGTACTGACCATCGGAGGTCAATTTCAGCATGCAGAACTCCGTGATGACTCAGCCACAGGTAAAAAAACGACAGAAACACAGTCTGTTTCAGTTAAACAGAAAGCTGTTTTTATAGAAAATGAATATGCTGCAACGGATTCTCTCGCTTTGACTGGAGGACTGCGTCTCGATAATCATGAAATCTATGGCAGTTACTGGAATCCAAGATTGTATGCTGTTTATAACCTGACCGATAATCTCACTCTCAAAGGGGGGATCGCAAAAGCATTTCGGGCCCCTTCGATTCGTGAGGTCAGTCCTGGATTTGGAACACTGACGCAAGGTGGCGCCTCTATTATGTATGGTAACAGGGACCTGAAACCGGAGACCAGTGTAACCGAAGAGATCGGTATTATTTATAATAATGACCGTGGTTTCTCAGCAAGTGCGACTCTGTTTAATACAGATTTTAAAAATAAGCTGACCAGTTACGATATAGGCACAAAAGATCCGGTCACTGGGTTAAACACTTTTATTTATGATAATGTGGGTGAGGCAAATATCAGAGGTGTGGAGCTTGCAACTCAGATTCCTGTGAATGATAAATGGCGTGTATCTGCAAACTATACATTCACTGACTCCCGTCGAGAAAGCGATGACGAAAGTCTCAATGGCAAGTCGCTGAAAGGGGAACCTCTGGAAAGAACTCCCAGACATGCAGCCAATGCAAAACTGGAATGGGATTACACTCAGGATATTACATTTTATTCATCTCTGAATTATACGGGAAAACAAATCTGGGCAGCACAAAGAAATGGTGCTAAGGTTCCCCGCGTTCGTAATGGATTCACATCTATGGATATTGGTCTAAATTACCAGATTCTGCCAGACATGCTGATTAATTTTGCCGTTCTTAACGTCACAGACAGAAAGAGCGAGGATATCGATACCATTGATGGTAACTGGCAGGTCGATGAAGGACGCCGTTATTGGGCTAATGTAAGAGTATCCTTCTGAGAGTATATAAAGATAACCTGAGGCCGTGAGCCTCGGGTACCAGTGTAGTAATCAGTAACGTCAGTTTCCAGGGAGACTGTAATTAAAATTGTGTAATTGCCTGTTTTTGATATGTTCACTCCAACAACGGAGACAGGCAAACGATGGACGAAAAGAAACTTAAAGCCCTTCTGGCCAAAGGCCTTAAAACCGAAGCCGACCTCAACCAGTTTTCACGCATGTTGACAAAGCTTACCGTCGAAACGGCGCTCAATGCAGAACTGACTGACCATCTCGGTCATGAGAAAAATGCTCCTAAATCAGGCTCTAATACCCGTAATGGCTACTCGTCAAAACGGTATTGTGCGATGATGGCGAGATCGAACTTAACACGCCGCGTGACCGTGAAAATACCTTCGAACCGCAACTAATTAAGAAGCATCAGACACGCATCACCCAGATGGACAGCCAGATTTTGTCCCTGTATGCCAAAGGCATGACTACGCGGGAAATCGTTGCCACGTTCAAAGAAATGTACGACGCCGATGTCTCGCCCACGCTGATATCCAAAGTGACCGATGCGCTTAAAGAACAGGTCTCTGAATGGCAAAATCGACCGTTGGATGCACTGTATCCCATTGTTTATCTTGACTGTATTGTGGTTAAGGTTCGTCACGGCGGGAGTGTCATTAACAAAGCGGTGTTCCTCGCGCTGGGCATCAATACCGACGGTCAGAAAGAGCTGCTGGGTATGTGGCTGGCAGAAAATGAAGGTGCAAAGTTCTGGCTGGGTGTACTGACTGAGCTGAAAAATCGTGGCCTTCAGGACATCCTGATTGCCTGCGTGGACGGCCTGAAAGGCTTCCCGGAAGCGATAAATAGCGTGTACCCGCAGACGCATATTCAGCTCTGCATCATCCATATGGTGCGCAACAGCCTGAAATTCGTGTCGTGGAAGGATTACAAAGCCGTCACCAGCGGGCTGAAAGCGGTATATCAGGCCCCGACAGAGGAAGCGGCGTTGATGGCGTTGGATAAGTTTGCAGGCGTCTGGGATGAAAAATACCCGCAAATCAGCAAGAGCTGGCGCACACACTGGGAAAATCTCAACACCTTCTTCGGTTACCCACCGGATATCCGCAAGGCCATCTACACGACGAATGCCATCGAATCGCTGAACAGCGTCATTCGGCAGGCGATAAAGAAGCGCAAGGTGTTCCCAACGGACGACTCGGTGCGAAAAGTGATTTATCTGGCGATACAGTCGGCGTCAAAAAAATGGAGTATGCCAATCCAGAACTGGCGGCTGGCAATGAGCCGTTTTATTATCGAGTTTGGTGACCGCCTTAGCGAGCACCTTTAATACGGCGGCAGTTACACAGAATTATTTACAGGGTCTTTCCAGGTTGTAATGCTTTTAATCTTGATTTAAATAAGCTTAATAAATTACACTTGTTAAACATGGATATTTTTAATTTATGTTTATTACTATAATTATACTCACTCCCTTTTTCATACAATCTCTATTGTTATTTACTCTCTATCTTTACAAATCTCATTGATCTTACTCTCATTCTGTCATTTCTAATCTTGTTATCGTATCCACTCCATCCCTCAATCATAGCTACTGTAACTCATATGATATTCAGATAAGTTATTCTCTACTACGCTATTGCTGATATCTATCTGTTCCTGTTTTCAGTGAAATAATAATTTATTTTAATTTTATCCATCATGAGCTGTATTTGCTTAACAATGATTGTTTGCCTGATATGTTTGTAAGCGTACAGCCTGAACCGTCTGGTCAGAATCTGACAAATTAGACAAAGTGGTGTCCACCAAATAAGTAGTGGGAACCAAAGTGTCAGATATGCAGAAAAATGTGACTCCCGGCAGGCGAAAAGGCTGCCCTAATTATCCTCCCGAATTTAAACAGCAGCTCGTTGCTGCCTCCTGTGAACCCGGGATATCCATCTCAAAACTTGCTCTTGAAAATGGCATTAACGCCAATCTGTTGTTCAAATGGCGACAACAATGGCGCGAGGGAAAGCTGCTATTACCTTCTTCAGAGAGCCCCCAGCTACTTCCTGTGACTCTCGATGCAGCTGCCGAACAGCCAGAATCGCTCGCAGAGGACCCGGAAACCCTCAGTATCAGCTGTGAGGTAACGTTCCGGCACGGGACGCTCCGCTTCAATGGCAATGTCAGCGAAAAGCTCCTGACTCTGCTGATACAGGAACTGAAGCGATGATCCCGTTACCTTCCGGGACCAAAATTTGGCTGGTTGCCGGTATCACCGATATGAGAAATGGCTTCAACGGCCTGGCTGCGAAAGTACAGACGGCGCTGAAAGACGATCCCATGTCCGGCCATGTTTTCATTTTCCGGGGCCGCAGCGGCAGTCAGGTTAAACTGCTGTGGTCCACCGGTGACGGACTGTGCCTCCTGACCAAACGGCTGGAGCGTGGGCGCTTCGCCTGGCCGTCAGCCCGTGATGGCAAAGTGTTCCTTACGCAGGCGCAGCTGGCGATGCTGCTGGAAGGTATCGACTGGCGACAGCCCAAGCGGTTGCTGACCTCCCTGACCATGCTGTAAATCTCTTTATCCTGGTTGTCACAGAATAAGCCCGGTAAAATACGGGCTTATGAACGACATCTCTTCTGACGACATCTTCCTGCTGAAACAGCGCCTGGCCGAACAGGAAGCGCTGATCCACGCCCTGCAGGAAAAGCTGAGCAACCGGGAGCGCGAAATAGACCATCTGCAGGCGCAGCTGGATAAACTCCGCCGGATGAACTTCGGCAGTCGTTCCGAAAAAGTCTCCCGCCGTATCGCACAAATGGAAGCCGATCTGAACCGGCTTCAGAAAGAGAGCGATACGCTGACTGGTAGGGTGTATGACCCGGCTGTACAGCGTCCGTTGCGTCAGACCCGCACCCGTAAGCCGTTCCCTGAATCACTACCCCGTGACGAAAAGCGACTGTTGCCTGCGGCGCCGTGCTGCCCGAACTGCGGCGGTTCACTGAGCTATCTGGGCGAGGATACCGCCGAACAGCTGGAGTTGATGCGTAGCGCCTTTCGGGTTATCCGGACGGTACGGGAAAAACATGCCTGTACTCAGTGCGATGCCATCGTGCAGGCACCTGCACCTTCGCGGCCCATCGAGCGGGGTATTGCCGGACCAGGGCTGCTGGCCCGCGTGCTGACCTCGAAGTATGCAGAGCACACCCCGCTGTATCGCCAGTCAGAAATATACGGCCGGCAAGGTGTGGAGCTGAGCCGTTCACTGCTGTCGGGCTGGGTGGATGCATGCTGCCGGCTGCTGTCTCCGCTGGAAGAGGCGCTTCATGGCTATGTCATGACTGACGGCAAACTCCATGCCGATGATACCCCGGTCCAGGTACTGCTGCCGGGTAATAAGAAGACGAAGACCGGGCGGTTGTGGGCGTATGTTCGTGATGACCGCAATGCCGGGTCAGCGTTGGCACCTGCAGTGTGGTTCGCTTACAGCCCGGACAGAAAAGGCATCCATCCGCAGACTCATCTTGCTTGCTTCAGCGGTGTGCTGCAAGCGGATGCGTACGCCGGGTTCAACGAGCTGTATCGCAATGGTGGGATAACGGACGCTGCCTGCTGGGCTCATGCCCGCCGAAAGATCCACGATGTGCACGTCCGCATCCCGTCAGCACTGACGGAAGAAGCCCTGGAGCAGATCGGTCAGTTGTACGCCATAGAGGCGGATATAAGGGGAATGCCGGCAGAGCAGCGGCTTGCTGAACGTCAGCGAAAAACGAAACCGCTGTTGAAATCCCTGGAAAGCTGGTTGCGTGAAAAGATGAAGACCCTGTCGCGACACTCAGAGTTGGCGAAGGCGTTCGCGTACGCACTTAACCAGTGGCCGGCACTGACGTACTATGCGAACGATGGCTGGGTGGAAATCGACAACAACATCGCTGAAAATGCCCTGCGGGCGGTCAGTCTGGGTCGTAAAAACTTCCTGTTCTTCGGCTCTGACCATGGTGGTGAGCGGGGAGCGCTACTGTACAGCCTGATCGGGACGTGCAAACTGAATGACGTGGATCCAGAAAGCTACCTTCGCCATGTGCTTGGCGTCATAGCAGACTGGCCGGTCAACCGGGTCAGCGAACTGCTTCCGTGGCGCATAGCACTGCCAGCTGAATAACACATCCCCGTCAATACGGCCCTCGCTGTACGCTTACTTATTAATAGTCAGCGTGGCGGCATGATATGCATGCCGCCACAATATTAACGCCCGGGCATAATCATGATGTACTGTCGACTCTTCCGCGGCTTTTGCCAGCTGAGACCAGGACATTCGGTGCAAATCACCTTGTATAAGGTCCGGGGATGTCATAGCGGACTCTGGTTGCGCATCATGTCTTGTTTATTCTCCGGCGGGGACGCAGACGCCACGGAGAGCAAATTCCCCCACGTTTTCTTTTTTCAGCGCGGTGAAGGCATCCCGACAGGCTTTTTCAGTACGAAACTCCTGACTGTGAACAGCCAGTGTGGGTTGCCGGGCATCGCCGGAGGAGACATTAAAGGGGGATGAGAGCCAGAAAATCAGGATCCACATAGAACAGCCTTATGATTGTGTGCGTTTGTATTTTTCCAGGATGCCGATAGCCTGCAGGGGGGCTTCGTGGATTTCACGGATACATTCTGCGTCATGGATATTTTCTCTGTACCGGGTTCGTTCCAGCAGTATGTGGTGCATGTGGAGCATTCTGGCCAGTGCGGCGCTGAGTTCATTAATATGGTGTTCCCGGAAAACGGGACCGTCATGCATACGGCACAGGGGGATCACTTCCACATCGTCACAATGTGCCCGCAGCCACTCTTTTGTGACGGCTGCGTCATCGGTGTAAAACCAGGTTCCGGGGGTACCGTTAGCCAGAAACCGGATTTTCCATGCCTCGGGGGGCGGAGGCGTCTGTCTGCCATCATTCATACGGGTCATCTCATTCTATGGGCTGAATGCTGCTCAGAATCAGCCTGCTGAGACTGTCAGGGCTGCCGCAGCGACGACCGGTCGTTTTGCTGTAGCACTCCCGGTGCGTGTGGCACCAGGCAGTGGGTGTTTCATGAAGACGAACGCGCCGCGTTTGTTCTTTGTGGATAAGGAGTCCGGTGTGAGTTTTGATGTTTTTCATGTGCTTTCCGTTTCTTTCCCGGTGACAGTTGTGCCACACATGACGGGGGAATGTAACCTTCGCTATCTTACTGAAAATGTGCCATTTGTGGGAACCGGCGGTCAATCCTGTATGCAGGATTTGTATCACAGTTCCGGATGAGAGGAAGACGTATGTGGCCGTAAAAAAGCCGGCATTACTGCCAGCTTTAGTCATCGCAGTTAAGTAAACCAGTCGACTGACATCCCGGAAATGTCTCTCAGACATATCAGGGCGGCAGGCACTGAGCGTAAAGGGCCCGCAGGCCCTTTGAATACGGAGTATCAGAACGAGTAACGGAAGTTAGCGTTGACTGCATTATCAACGTTGTACTTACCAAAGGCGGATTTCTCAAACTCCAGTCCAAAGCGGACGTTATCCCTGATTTCTGCATTCAGGCCAACGGACATCAGCATACGGCTGTCCTTTTCACCTTTGATGCGTTTTTCACCAGATGCATCCCGCAATACGGTTTCGCCATTAGCCAGCAGGTCGAACTGGTAGCCCAGACCGGCACGGGCTGTCACTTTCCAGTCCTTACCAGAGAAGGATTTACCCACATCCACACCAGTTCGGCCAATCAGCGGATTGTAGTCCTTGTCCTTCATGGACAGATGCATTCCCTGGTCCTTCCATGCAAACTGTTTACCGGATACAGAACCGTAAACCAGCTCAGCCTGTGGCTCAATCCAGGCATCCTCAGTGACATGATAGCGGTAGCCCGCTTCTGCACCGGCATACCATGAATGCGTGCTGTAATCACGGGTTCCGAGTCCGGCAAAGGTTGCAGTGTACTCATTATCATGGTGAACATACTTGCCAATCAGGTCGATATAGGCACCGGAATCAAACATGGCGGAAGCATACAGGCCAGCCCCCACAGACTTCGTTTTACCACTGAAAACATCGGCGGAGGCACTGCTGTCAGTGTGTGTGACAGTGAAACCGGTAAACAAATCCAGTCCGTCCAGCTCATGTTTTTTGTCGACCCCGACCTGAACGTGCGTGTAGTTGTCACTGAAACCACCACTGGCAGAGCCGGTACCGCTCATAATGCGTGCCCATGCACCGGCTTCGCCGTTGATGTCACGCAGGTCACCCATACGTTTGTTCAGGTTGTTGACCTCGTTCAGAAACGCTTTATAGTCAACAGAGAACAGGGCGGCGGCATTCCGGGTTGCTTCCTTGTTTGCTACCGTGTTATAGCCTGTCAGTGACCATGTTATTTTGTCATCGGTTTCCCGGGTTGTGATGATCGGCGTTACATTACTGAAACCAATGGTTTGTTTACTGGCTTTAAAGACATTTTTATTGGTGTCTTTTGGTGCGCTTACCAGTTCAATATTCAGTTGTTTTTCAGACGTTGGTTTCTGAAGGAAATCAACGAGTAAAATATTGTTCTCACCAGACAGGTGTTTTTTGACCTCCAGTTTGTCTGATTCAGAAAGGTTTGTACGCATCGCATAGGCGCTGTTGCTGGTTTCCAGCTCATCGACCGTCAGCGTATGGAATTTCTTATTGTTTGCGCTGTCAGTGAAATAGACCATGCTGTTTGTACTTTTCAGTGTTTTCAGCGCAGAATCTCCGGTTAGTTGCCACCAAGTGTTGTTCATAGTGGCAGATGCTGACGGGGCATGTATTGCACCCCGGTATGAGACATCAAATCCACCTAAAAGACCAAGAGCAAGCTCTTTTGAGGCTTTGTCAGACAGGTTCGATGGGGTGCTTTCATCATGACCGAACATGATGGATGCACTTTTAGTGGAAGTTATATTCCCCACCACTGATGCTTTATTTTTTGCAACGAGTCTGGCTGAATCGTCAGTCAGTAGATAAGATGCATCATTCAGATATATTGAGGGTTTGAATTCATTGTCTTTGTCAGGATAGCCTGTCATGGTGAGATTGCCGGAGACGCTGATATCGTTCGTGGAGAACATACCACTCTGAGCTGTCACATCAGCACCTTTCTCTATGGTTGTTTTTGTGTTAAGCAGGTATACATAATTTGAGAATAACGCTTTTGCTTTATCTTTAATGACAATGCTGCTGTCTTCAGCAGTTATACCACCAGTAAACCCGGTTTCGCCCTGAGAGTGCCCGCTTACAATATTCTGGCGGAAGCCAAAACCATCGCCGGTAATATTTTTACCTGCATGTAAATCAATATATGCTGTAGTGTCACCAATTGTAATGTCTGACTTGCTAGCCTGAATGTCTCCCATTACATTGGCATTACGACCGATGGAAAAATCGGAATTTTCAAGATGTAGTGTTCCAAATCTGAAGGTTCCGTTTTCCCAGTCAGGCTGAGATAAATCCGAGACTTCATTGCTGGTTTTATAAGTATACCCGCTTTGTTTTACAGCATCTGCTTCTGTATTTTGCATGCCTGCCACATAATCACTGCCACACAAAAAACGCATAGGAGCGGGTAGTGAACACGCAAAACCACCATCCCGATAAATGGCATGTTCAGTGGCATGTCCCTGCATGGACAGTTGTGCATTACGCAGGCTTATATCATTTGTTGTGTCCACTCCACCATCAAGAATAAGACGGCGGTTCTCTTTTTTCGTCTCATGATGCTGAAGCACGTCCAGATTCCCGTTAATGTTGCCGTGATAGATATAATCAGCATTATTACTCAGGGATAAAATGGATTTTTGGGGCGACGTATTGGTTATTACTGCGCCTGAATCAGTTGCAGCAATTTTATTGAAAGACTGATTGTGTCCATTCAGGTCAAGTGTGCCGCCATTTTTCGCGAAGAAAATGCCGTTGTACTCACCGTCAGACAGCGCTTTTTCTGCATTCAGTCGGACTGTGCCATCACCACTGGCCATGTAGATATTGTTGAAGGTTTTCTCTGCACCAAGTATGACAAGACCGTCACCTGTTTTAAGATTGGTGTTCTGGGATTTTCTGACATCTAAAGTGCCATCACCAATTTTATGAAGGTTGTCTTTATTGTCATACCGTATATTCCATTCAACGGTGCTACCGTTTCTTGTGTCAATACCAGCACCTTTAAAGGTGAAATCATTCCCGTTTATCTGATATGTCTTTTTATCATTAAAGACAAGACCGCCAGCACCATTGTCAAAACTGGATTTCAGGAGGATGTTACCGCCACCTGTGAATATTAAGTCTTTGTTTTTTATTTCGGATGTGTCAGTGCCGATGCCGGCAAGTTTACCGTTTTCAATGGTTACTTCCTGTTGATTGGTCATATCAACATTGTGGCTAAATGTTTTCTTTATGGTATCAACAGCGTTCTGATCCCATTTGCTATATGCAGTATGCGTTTTTCCATTGGAATAGTAATAAATACCCCATGCAGTTCCGGCGACAACCCATTTTTTCTTTTCGTTGTCGTATACAAAGAGGGATGAGCCACTGTCGCCTTTAGCAGTGAGGTTATTAAATTCATCAAACTGATTATTGGTTAATATATATACACTATCCCAGTTGTCGATATGAACAAAAGAACCATTTAACATTTCTGGTTTGTAAAAAACCTCATTAAATGGCGTTGTTTTTCCATCTTTTTTTATACCAATTGTTCCTGAACCGGCCCTGAACGCGATAAGTTTTTTCTCGCCTTTATAATTAATGCCATACCGCTCAAGTGCCTGTTGCTTTGATAGCGAAGTGTCTGCGCCTTCAGTCACTCCTCTGGTCTCAACAACAAATTTGTCAAGTCGGGATACTGCGAAGTCGGGGTGTGATGTATGCCAGTCTGCCTGTTTGTATGTTGTGTTTCCCCAGTTTTGCTCCGCAACTGAGTGGTGGGTTTTGGTGTTATGTGTTGCTGTAATACTGTATGCCCCACCTATAGATGTTGTTGAACCTTTGTTTGCAACAGGTGAAAAGTCAGGGAACGGGACTTCAGGTAGTTTAAGGCTGCTGCCATCTTTCTTCTCTATTTCTATATTTGTTGCGCCGGCCTGAAATATCCCCTTGTTCTGCGCAAAGTCCATATAATCACGGATGTAAAAATTTGAAATATCCATCTGTGACGCAAAAGAATATGAGGGAGATAATAAACCTAAAAAACATAATGGAAGTATAATTTTTTTCTTGTTTTTCTTACCCGATGCTCTGGATGATACTCTGCCGGATAATTCAGAAACAGCGATTAGCCCTCCTGTAATATGACTGTATTTAAGAGAATATATTTTATTCATACAAGCCCCATTATTAAGATAAATATTAATTTTGCTAATCTGTCAGAAGTGTATCTCTGACAGTTGTGAACATTGTAATCATCTTTCAGGCAAATGTTTATTCCTTTGTGTGTTTGTTATCATATGGATAACAAACACAGTATGTTTATCTTAATCATTTGGATTTGCTCCTATATTTCCAGACATCTGTTATCACTTAACCCATTACAGGCCCGCTGCCGCAGATATTCCCGTGGCGAGCGATAACCCAACGCACTATGCGGATGCCATTCGTTATAATGCTCGAACGCCTCTGTAAGGTTCTTTGCTGCCGTTAACCCGTCTGGTTTGGGCATGATACTGATGTAGTCACGCTTTATCGTTTTCACGAAGCTCTCTGCTATGCCGTTACTC
>OICT01000250.1_pt1 | contig 29810 bp, 35 predicted proteins | sample 1581331 | NCBI WGS metagenome assembly OICT01 (sample SAMEA3882544, study PRJEB24775) | human gut metagenome | biome: human-associated habitat; feature: intestine environment; material: feces | place: Netherlands | collected 2009/2010 | reverse complement strand
AAGGTTTTGGACATCAGTACAGATGCAACTGCACGTTTGATATCAGCAGTTTCATCGATAACAACTGGAGTGTTGCCCGCGCCTACACCGATAGCTGGTTTACCGGAGCTGTATGCGGCTTTAACCATGCCCGGACCACCAGTCGCGAGGATCAGGTTGATGTCTGGGTGGTGCATCAGTGCGTTAGACAGTTCAACAGAAGGTTGATCGATCCAGCCGATCAGATCTTTCGGAGCACCGGCAGCGATAGCAGCCTGCAGAACGATATCAGCCGCTTTGTTGGTGGCATCTTTTGCACGCGGGTGCGGGGAGAAGATAATGGCGTTACGGGTCTTCAGACTGATCAGCGATTTGAAGATAGCAGTTGAAGTCGGGTTAGTGGTCGGAACGATACCGCAAATAATACCGATTGGTTCAGCGATAGTGATGGTACCAAAAGTGTCGTCTTCAGACAGAACACCACAGGTTTTTTCATCTTTATAGGCGTTGTAGATATATTCAGAAGCAAAGTGGTTTTTGATCACTTTATCTTCGACGATACCCATGCCGGATTCGGCAACGGCCATTTTCGCGAGTGGGATTCGAGCATCTGCAGCAGCCAGAGCGGCGGCGCGGAAGATTTTGTCTACTTGCTCTTGAGTGAAACTGGCATATTCACGCTGGGCTTTTTTTACACGCTCTACGAGTGCGTTAAGTTCAGCGACATTAGTAACAGCCATAATGCTCTCCTGATAATGTTAAACTTTTTTAGTAAATCATCTGCTCGAATACGAGAGTATAGTCAGTGCGGTGATGATTTGCTTAACCTATTAAAATCAAAAGCTTACTCGCGCTCACACTCACTGTGATTTACTAAAAGAGTTTAAACATTAGAGTTATTATCTCTAATGCGTCACTTCCAGGTGGCGTAAGCAAGATTACTCACTTCTGGGTACTGATTACGTGATCCAAATCAAATTTTTGCAAAGCTGACACCTTTCAGCATCGCTTTTCGCCATTATAGCTAACAGTTAATAAATTGTAGTATGATTTGGTGGCTACATTAGCATGTTTTGCACAACTAGATAACAATAACGAATGATAGCAATTTTAAGTAGTTAGGAGGTGAAAAATGCTGTCAAAAGGCGTATTGTCAGCGCGTCTTTTCAACCTTATTTATGGCTAACATTATCCGGCTTTTGCTTCGGAGCTAACCGTGATTCAGACCTTTTTTGATTTTCCCGTTTACTTCAAATTTTTCATCGGGTTATTTGCGCTGGTCAACCCGGTAGGGATTATTCCCGTCTTTATCAGCATGACCAGTTATCAGACAGCGGCAGCGCGAAACAAAACTAACCTTACAGCCAACCTGTCTGTGGCCATTATCTTGTGGATCTCGCTTTTTCTCGGCGACACGATTCTGCAACTTTTTGGTATATCAATTGATTCGTTCCGTATCGCCGGGGGCATCCTGGTGGTGACGATAGCGATGTCGATGATCAGCGGCAAGCTTGGCGAGGATAAACAGAACAAGCAAGAAAAATCAGAAACCGCGGTACGTGAAAGCATTGGTGTGGTGCCATTGGCGTTGCCGTTGATGGCGGGGCCAGGGGCGATCAGTTCTACCATCGTCTGGGGTACGCGTTATCACAGCATTAGCTATCTGTTTGGTTTCTTTGTGGCTATTGCATTGTTCGCTTTATGTTGCTGGGGATTGTTCCGCATGGCACCGTGGCTGGTACGGGTTTTACGCCAGACCGGCATCAACGTGATTACGCGTATTATGGGGCTATTGCTGATGGCATTGGGGATTGAATTTATCGTTACTGGTATTAAGGGGATTTTCCCCGGCCTGCTTAATTAATTCCTTTCAAATGAAACGGAGCTGCCATGCTCCGTTTACTTCGTCATTATTTTTACTTTGTTCCCGCGCAGTTATCAAAAGCAAAAGGAATAGGTAAAAATATTCTTCTCAAATTACAGTTAGTTATAAGGATTTCCTTAACTGCTTCTCCTCACCATCATGTTATTTTCGCCACATCATAATCCTGGGCTTGCTGAAGAATAATTGAAATGATATTAGTAATTCCACTGCCTTTGGTAGAGGAAAGTGCTAAATAATAATCAATTGTTAAATTATTGTGCATTTCACTACTGGAACTGTAATCAGAAAAGATAGACATGCTTAGCCAATCTCTATTTGATTGAATTGAAAGATGTTTGTTAAGGCATGGATGCAAGCTATAGATTCTGATACGGTCAATAAAAGAGAATTGCTTAACAATTTTGCAAAATGTATTGGCGAGTAAGAACCGCATTTGGTACTTTCCGGGCAACCGCCAGACGATTATTTATTGGTAATGAGAATAATTAACAATTAAAGAGCGTCGCGAAAGAATAATGTGTCTCGACAGGGGAGACACAGTACGAATCGACATAAGGTGATCGTCTGAATCACCAGAATAAATAAAGTCGGTGATAGTAATACGTAACGATAAAGTAACCTGACAGCAGAAAGTCTCCGAGCCTGTGCAGGGTCCCAATCCGGGATTACACATGCTGGTTAATACCAGTAATTATAATGAGGGAGTCCAAAAAACAATGACCAACATCACCAAGAGAAGTTTAGTAGCAGCTGGCGTTCTGGCTGCGCTAATGGCAGGGAATGTCGCGCTGGCAGCTGATGTACCCGCAGGCGTCACACTGGCGGAAAAACAAACACTGGTACGTAACAATGGTTCAGAAGTTCAGTCATTAGATCCGCACAAAATTGAAGGTGTTCCGGAGTCTAATATCAGCCGAGACCTGTTTGAAGGCTTACTGGTCAGCGATCTTGACGGTCATCCAGCACCTGGCGTCGCTGAATCCTGGGATAATAAAGACGCGAAAGTCTGGACCTTCCATTTGCGTAAAGATGCGAAATGGTCTGATGGCACGCCAGTCACAGCACAAGACTTTGTGTATAGCTGGCAACGTTCTGTTGATCCGAACACTGCTTCTCCGTATGCCAGTTATCTGCAATATGGGCATATCGCCGGTATTGATGAAATTCTTGAAGGGAAAAAACCGATTACCGATCTCGGCGTGAAAGCTATTGATGATCACACATTAGAAGTCACCTTAAGTGAACCCGTTCCGTACTTCTATAAATTACTTGTTCACCCATCAACTTCACCGGTGCCAAAAGCCGCTATCGAGAAATTCGGCGAAAAATGGACCCAGCCTGGTAATATCGTCACCAACGGTGCCTATACCTTAAAAGATTGGGTCGTAAACGAACGAATCGTTCTTGAACGCAGCCCGACCTACTGGAACAACGCGAAAACCGTTATTAACCAGGTAACCTATTTGCCTATTGCTTCTGAAGTTACCGATGTCAACCGCTACCGTAGTGGTGAAATCGACATGACTTATAACAACATGCCGATCGAATTGTTCCAGAAGCTGAAAAAAGAGATCCCGGACGAAGTTCACGTTGATCCATACCTGTGCACTTACTATTACGAAATTAACAACCAGAAACCGCCATTCAACGATGTGCGTGTGCGTACCGCACTGAAACTAGGTATGGACCGCGATATCATTGTTAATAAAGTGAAAGCGCAGGGCGACATGCCCGCCTATGGTTACACTCCACCGTATACTGATGGCGCAAAATTGACTCAGCCGGAATGGTTTGGCTGGAGCCAGGAAAAACGTAACGAAGAAGCGAAAAAACTGCTGGCTGAAGCGGGTTATACCGCAGACAAACCGTTGACCATCAACCTGTTGTATAACACCTCCGATCTGCATAAAAAGCTGGCGATTGCTGCCTCTTCATTGTGGAAGAAAAACATTGGTGTAAACGTCAAACTGGTTAACCAGGAGTGGAAAACGTTCCTCGACACCCGTCACCAGGGTACTTTTGATGTGGCCCGTGCAGGCTGGTGTGCTGACTACAACGAACCAACTTCCTTCCTGAACACCATGCTTTCGAACAGCTCGATGAATACCGCGCATTATAAGAGCCCGGCCTTTGACAGCATTATGGCGGAAACGCTGAAAGTGACTGACGAGGCGCAGCGCACAGCTCTGTACACTAAAGCAGAACAACAGCTGGATAAGGATTCGGCCATTGTTCCTGTTTATTACTACGTGAATGCGCGTCTGGTGAAACCGTGGGTTGGTGGCTATACCGGCAAAGATCCGCTGGATAATACCTATACCCGGAATATGTACATTGTGAAGCACTAATGGCAATACGTGGGGCAGGAGTGTCCTGCTCCACGGTGTCTGATTTTTATCGCATTACAGAAGGCACAGGCCAGAAGGTAGGGCAATGTTAAAATTTATTCTACGTCGCTGTCTGGAAGCGATTCCGACGCTATTTATTCTTATTACTATTTCGTTCTTTATGATGCGCCTCGCGCCGGGAAGCCCTTTTACCGGCGAACGTACTTTACCGCCAGAAGTGATGGCCAATATCGAAGCGAAATATCATCTTAATGATCCGATCATGACACAGTATTTCAGCTACCTGAAACAACTGGCGCACGGTGATTTCGGTCCATCGTTTAAATATAAAGATTATTCGGTCAATGACTTGGTTGCATCCAGTTTTCCCGTTTCTGCCAAACTGGGAGCCGCAGCATTTTTCCTTGCGGTAATACTGGGTGTTAGTGCTGGCGTTATTGCCGCATTAAAACAAAACACCAAATGGGACTATACCGTGATGGGGCTGGCAATGACCGGGGTTGTTATCCCCAGTTTTGTGGTTGCACCATTATTAGTCATGATATTTGCGATCATTTTGCATTGGCTGCCGGGCGGTGGCTGGAATGGTGGGGCGCTTAAATTCATGATATTGCCGATGGTGGCGTTGTCACTCGCTTATATCGCCAGTATTGCGCGTATTACCCGTGGCTCTATGATTGAAGTATTACACTCCAATTTTATTCGTACTGCCCGGGCGAAAGGGTTACCTATGCGGCGGATCATTTTACGTCACGCATTAAAACCTGCTCTGTTACCCGTGCTCTCTTATATGGGCCCCGCATTTGTCGGCATTATTACCGGTTCTATGGTTATCGAAACCATTTATGGTTTGCCGGGGATTGGACAACTGTTCGTTAATGGCGCATTGAACCGTGACTATTCCTTAGTGTTAAGCCTGACCATCCTGGTTGGTGCTTTAACCATTTTGTTTAATGCCATTGTCGATGTGCTATATGCGGTTATCGACCCGAAAATCCGTTACTGATACTGGAGCTCGCGATGATGTTAAGTAAGAAAAACAGCGAGACGCTGGAAAATTTCAGTGAAAAGCTGGAGGTCGAAGGGCGCAGCTTGTGGCAGGACGCACGTCGACGTTTTATGCATAACCGTGCGGCGGTTGCCAGTCTGATAGTGCTGGTGCTGATCGCGTTATTTGTAATCCTGGCACCGATGCTTTCCCAGTTTGCCTATGACGATACTGACTGGGCGATGATGTCCAGCGCCCCGGATATGGAGTCCGGTCACTACTTTGGTACTGACTCATCCGGTCGCGACCTGCTTGTGCGCGTTGCGATTGGCGGGCGTATCTCACTCATGGTCGGTGTTGCTGCGGCACTGGTGGCTGTGGTCGTCGGGACACTTTATGGTTCGCTTTCCGGTTATCTGGGCGGTAAAGTGGATTCGGTAATGATGCGTCTGCTGGAAATCCTCAACTCCTTCCCATTCATGTTCTTCGTCATTTTGCTGGTGACCTTTTTCGGTCAAAACATCCTGCTGATTTTCGTGGCGATAGGCATGGTTTCCTGGCTGGATATGGCTCGTATTGTGGGTGGGCAAACCCTGAGTCTGAAGCGCAAAGAGTTTATTGAGGCGGCACAAGTTGGCGGTGTATCGACATCGGGCATTGTTATTCGCCACATTGTGCCGAATGTACTCGGTGTGGTGGTGGTCTACGCATCACTTCTGGTGCCCAGCATGATCCTCTTTGAATCTTTCCTTAGCTTCCTGGGGTTGGGTACGCAAGAGCCGTTAAGCAGCTGGGGTGCATTGCTGAGTGATGGCGCGAACTCGATGGAAGTCTCTCCATGGTTATTGTTGTTCCCAGCGGGATTCCTCGTGGTGACGCTGTTTTGTTTCAACTTTATCGGCGATGGCTTGCGTGATGCCCTCGACCCGAAAGATCGTTAAGGAGTGCAGCCATGAGCGTAATTGAAACTGCAACTGTGCCGCTCGCACAACAACAGGCTGACGCACTGCTGAACGTGAAAGATTTGCGTGTCACCTTTAGTACCCCGGACGGCGACGTCACGGCGGTCAATGATTTGAATTTTTCCCTACGTGCCGGAGAAACGCTGGGTATTGTAGGTGAGTCTGGTTCGGGTAAATCGCAAACTGCATTTGCGTTGATGGGCCTGTTGGCTGCCAACGGACGTATTGGCGGATCGGCAACCTTCAATGGGCGTGAAATCCTCAATTTGCCAGAGCATGAACTCAATAAACTGCGCGCTGAACAAATCTCAATGATTTTTCAGGACCCAATGACTTCGTTGAATCCCTATATGCGCGTCGGTGAGCAGTTAATGGAAGTGCTGATGCTGCATAAGAACATGAGCAAAGCTGAGGCGTTTGAAGAGTCGGTGCGGATGCTCGATGCGGTAAAAATGCCGGAAGCGCGTAAACGCATGAAAATGTACCCGCACGAATTTTCTGGCGGCATGCGTCAGCGAGTCATGATTGCGATGGCATTGCTATGTCGACCTAAGCTACTGATTGCGGATGAACCCACTACTGCGCTGGACGTCACCGTACAGGCGCAGATCATGACGCTATTAAATGAACTGAAGCGGGAATTTAATACCGCCATCATTATGATCACCCACGATCTTGGCGTGGTGGCGGGGATCTGCGACAAAGTGCTGGTAATGTACGCCGGGCGCACGATGGAATATGGCAATGCGCGCGATGTCTTTTATCAACCCGTTCATCCTTATTCTATCGGTTTGCTCAACGCGGTGCCGCGTCTTGATGCGGAAGGTGAAACAATGTTGACCATCCCTGGTAATCCGCCAAACTTGCTGCGATTACCGAAAGGTTGCCCGTTCCAGCCACGTTGTCCACATGCGATGGAAATTTGTAGTAGCGCACCGCCGCTGGAAGAGTTTACGCCTGGCCGTCTGCGTGCTTGCTTTAAACCGGTGGAGGAACTGTTATGAATGCTGTAACTGAAGGAAGAAAAGTCCTCCTTGAAATCGCCGATCTTAAAGTGCACTTTGAAATCAAAGATGGCAAACAGTGGTTCTGGCAACCGCCGAAAACGCTCAAAGCCGTCGATGGTGTCACTCTTCGCCTGTATGAAGGGGAAACATTAGGTGTGGTAGGGGAATCGGGATGCGGTAAGTCCACCTTTGCTCGCGCCATCATCGGTTTGGTCAAGGCGACCGACGGTCATGTTGCCTGGTTAGGTAAAGAGTTGCTGGGCATGAAGCCCGATGAATGGCGTGCCGTTCGCAGTGATATTCAGATGATTTTCCAGGATCCGTTGGCATCGCTAAACCCGCGTATGACCATCGGCGAGATCATCGCTGAACCACTGCGTACTTATCATCCGAAAATGTCACGCCAGGAAGTTCGCGAGCGCGTGAAGGCGATGATGCTGAAAGTCGGGTTATTGCCTAACCTGATTAACCGCTATCCGCATGAGTTCTCCGGTGGGCAGTGCCAGCGTATCGGGATTGCTCGTGCTCTTATTCTTGAACCGAAGCTGATTATCTGCGATGAGCCGGTTTCGGCGCTGGACGTGTCAATTCAGGCGCAGGTGGTCAACCTGCTCCAGCAGCTGCAACGTGAGATGGGATTGTCATTAATTTTTATCGCTCATGACCTGGCCGTGGTAAAACACATTTCCGATCGTGTGTTGGTGATGTATCTCGGCCATGCGGTAGAACTGGGGACCTATGATGAGGTCTACCACAATCCACTACATCCTTACACCAGGGCATTGATGTCGGCAGTCCCCATACCTGATCCGGATCTGGAGAAGAACAAAACCATCCAGTTACTGGAAGGGGAATTACCGTCGCCGATCAACCCGCCTTCCGGTTGTGTTTTCCGTACCCGTTGCCCGATTGCCGGTCCGGAGTGCGCCAAAACACGTCCTGTTCTGGAGGGGAGTTTCAGACACGCCGTTTCTTGCCTGAAAGTCGATCCGCTTTAAACACAATAAGGGCTGACAGTTGTCAGCCCTTTTTCACGCCGAAAGCGATTATTTATTCCCGCCAGATGATATGGCAAAGTTTGTGATCTTTTTCGCGGCATAACAGAATGCGGGCGAAAACATCGTTGATTTCACCATCTTCACTGTCCGCCAGACCAATCACCACTTCGGCAAAAAAGTCTGGGTTCAAATCGAAATCAACATGTTCCTGCCAGTCTTCCGCCGGATCGAATAACTCCGCGCCGCCGCGCTCTTCAAACTGAAGATTGAACAGCAGAACATCAGCTGGATCGAGATTGTCGGCAGCCAGTTCGAGAAAAATATCGTAGGCCTGCTCAAGCGTTTCATCTTCAGTCAGGCGATTGTTTAGATCCATATCCATAGTCACTACCTGTTTAACCTCTGTTGGCGACGTTTTACAGCAACGGACTGAAGAAGTAAAACAGTCGCTCGGCGACACGTTGCCATAATGGACGTTTTAGCCATAAACGGGCATCGAGCAGACGTGAACGCGAAATATAATCGTCCTGAACGGCGGCAAGGTCTGCACCAAAACCTTTATCGTCGATTGCCAGGGTAATCTCGAAATTCAGCCACAGACTCCGCATATCAAGGTTAACGGTGCCAACCAGACTTAGTTCGCCATCGACCAGCACGCTCTTGGTATGCAGTAACCCGCCTTCAAACTGATAAATTTTAACCCCAGCAGCAAGCAGTTCCGTAAAGAATGCGCGACTGGCCCAGCCGACCAGCATCGAGTCATTTTTTCGCGGAAGGATAATACTGACATCCACCCCGCGCTGCGCCGCCGTGCAAATCGCATGAAGTAAATCATCGCTTGGCACAAAGTAGGGCGTGGTCATGATCAAATATTCACGCGCCGAATAAGCCGCAGTCAATAATGCCTGGTGAATGAGATCTTCCGGAAAGCCGGGGCCAGAAGCAATTGTGTGAATGGTGTGACCGCTGGCCTGTTCAAACGGCATAATATTGACATCTGGTGGTGGCGGCAGAATACGTTTTCCGGTTTCAATCTCCCAGTCGCAGGAATAAATAATCCCCATCGCGGTGGCGATGGGGCCTTCCATACGCGCCATCAGATCAATCCATTGCCCTACGCCCGCATCTTGTTTGAAGTAGCGAGGATCGACCATATTCATGCTGCCGGTGTACGCGATGTAATTATCGATCATGATCATCTTGCGATGTTGGCGCAGGTCCATACGGCGTAAAAACACACGCATCAGATTGACCTTTAAGGCTTCGACCACTTCAATACCGGCATTACGCATTAGCTCGGGCCACGGGCTGCGGAAAAAAGCCACACTCCCGGCGGAGTCGAGCATCAATCGGCAATGAATACCACGCCGTGCAGCCGCCATTAATGATTCAGCCACCTGGTCCGCCATGCCGCCGGGCTGCCAGATATAAAACACCATCTCAATATTATGGCGCGCGAGCTGGATGTCGCGGATTAACGCCTGCATCACATCATCTGACTCGGTCATCAGTTGTAGCTGATTCCCTTTGACCCCAGCGATCCCCTGACGACGCTCGCAAAGCTTGAATAATGGCGCAGCGACACTGCTATTTTCTTCGGCGAAGATATGCTTACAGGCTTTAAGGTCGTTAAGCCATTTTGCGGTGGAAGGCCACATCGCTCTGGCGCGCTCAGCGCGGCGTTTGCCTAAATGGAGCTCGCCAACGGCAAGATAGGCAATAATTCCGACTAACGGCAGAATGTAAATAATCAACAGCCAGGCCATCGCGGAGGGAACTGCGCGTCGTTTCATTAGAATGCGTAAAGTTACGCCTGCAATGAGCAACCAGTATCCCAGAATGGCCAACCAACTCACCAACGTATAAACGGTTGTCATAGATTAGAAATCCTTTTGAAAGCGCATTGTTATGAGTTTACGCATATGGATTCATCTGGCAAATAAAAACGCGGGAAAAGCACTGGTCAGCGTCGGGGGTGGGGGTATAATGACCATTCTGTTATTGCATAGAGTAGTTAACATGAAGCGGAGTAGAACGGAAGTGGGGCGCTGGCGCATGCAGCGTCAGGCTAGCCGACGTAAATCGCGTTGGCTTGAGGGGCAATCGCGCCGAAATATGCGTATCCACAGCATCAGGAAGTGCATTCTAAACAAACAGCGTAACTCGTTATTGTTTGCGATCTACAATATCTAAATATACTGGGCACCATTGCGGTGCCCAATAAGTTTACTCTTTCGTCTTTAAACTCTATTTTTGCACTGATTCTTTACTGTCAGCTTTCGTTTCTTGTTCATCGTTATCGCTGAAAATGCCATGACCGGAGTTCAACAACATTGAAACGAGCATATCATTATTAATCTCTTCACCATTTAAAACTCGCGCCAGAATTTCGCTGCCAAACAGTTGCGGTGAGAGAATGATATCCGGATGTACCATCTTAATCTTATTCAGGTTTTTGCTATCACTGACGGCGAGAACTGTTTTGACATCACTGCTCATATCTTTTGCCGAGAGTACAACAAACGCGTTATCTGCATCGTTATCACTCAGCGCCAGAATGGCCCGGCAACGATCGATTCCCGCTTTCTTTAATACTGAACTGTCATTACTGTCACCGGGGATAACATCAGCGTTATCGCCTAAGCGTTGCTCAAGTTGCTTGATATCATCTTCAGGCAAGTTGCTGATAACCGTTACGTTTTGTCCGCGTTGATTCAGTTGCAGGATCGTATTGATGGCGAGAATCGAATGTCCGCAAACAATAAAATGATCTTTACGATGCATTGTATGATTGTTTCCTTTTACAAGTTTGTTGAATCCCCCGCGGATAAGCGGACCAAAAATTGAGGTCATAGATGTGGCAAAAACGGTAATGCCGGAAATAATGACCGAAATAGTGAACAATCGTGCTGATTCAGAAACAGGGACAATATCGCCATAGCCGACGGTTGACATGGTTTCTATCGAAAAATAGAACGCGGTCATCAAACTTTCTATTCGCGGATTAAAACCTTCGCTTAAATAAAGCGCACCGTAGGTTGAGTAAAACAGTAATGTCGTGAAACTAATAAATGCAAAAATTGTCCCGGCTGCGGCGCTACTGTGGGAGAAGTCTTTGCGCAGTATCAGCAAAAACACCAGCGTAAAAATGCAAAATCCAATACTAAATTTCAGCCAGGGATAAAAATGCAGGGTGTAAATTAGCGCTATCAACAACAAAATGATACTGATTGCCCATGCGAGCTTTGCCCGGAACAGTAAGCCAATGGAGTTAAGGACAAGAAAGACGCCGAGCATAAATAGTGGGGCGTTTGCCAGCAAGGAGAGATCCAACTCTGAAAATGCTTTGATATGGAAAATATCAAGCAAATTGACCGACATACCATAGATTGTTTTAAAAATAAGCAATCCATTTAAAAAGACGGCCAGCGCGAGAATGTCGTGCCGTAGGGTCACCCATAAATTTGTTGCTGTTTGTTTGAATGTAGCCCAGTGACTCACTGATACCTCTGTAACCACAATTTTGTTTAATTATCTTAGCGTGCACATTTTCTGAACATACATGCAGCGCGTGAATGTGTTAAACAATAGTAGATGACTTTATCGGCAGTAATCAAAGGTTTTGAGCGAGCAACTCTGCGTCAGGAAAGGGCATTTTCCTGAATATGTTCACATCATATAAAGAAATACAGATAAAGTTATTATCTGCTTGTGGTAGTGAATGCACTGACCGGCTATAAGGAAAGGCCAAACAAGAACACGGTTGCAAAAACCGTGCCCTTAAATATTGAATCTCTATTCAGAACACTTTCTTAAATGGTTTCACTGAAACGTGTTCATAGACACCTGCCGCTACGTACGGGTCAGCATCGGCCCAGGCCTGAGCTGCTTCCAGCGATTCAAATTCAGCAATAACGGTTGAGCCAGTAAATCCCGCAGCCCCTGGATCGTTACTGTCTACCGCTGGCATTGGACCAGCTGTCAACAAACGACCTTCATCATGCAGTAACTGTAAACGTGCTAAATGTGCCGGACGAACGGAAAGGCGTTTTTCGAGGCTATCAGCTTTGTCTTGAGCGTAAATAACATACAACACGGGCACAACTCCTTGTTCGGGAAAGTTGTAAAGTACGTTATTTGAAAGGGCGAAGATCTGCAACGGAAAGATGATGTCTTTGTTAAGACCATGCATAAAGTAAGGTCAATTACGCCAAAAATGACATTTTCACTGATCCTGATCGTCTTGCCTTATTGAATATGATTGCTATTTGCATTTAAAATCGAGACCTGGTTTTTCTACTGAAATGATTATGACTTCAATGACCCTTGATTTACCTCGCCGCTTCCCCTGGCCGACGTTACTTTCGGTCTGCATTAATGGTGCTGTTGTGGCGGGTCTGCTCTATACCTCGGTACATCAGGTTATTGAACTACCTGCGCCTGCGCAGCCAATTTCTGTCACGATGGTTGCGCCTGCTGATCTCGAACCGCCACAAGCCGTTCAGCCGCCACCGGAGCCGGTGGTAGAGCCAGAACCGGAACCTGAGCCGATCCCCGAACCGCCAAAAGAAGCACCGGTGGTCATTGAAAAGCCGAAGCCGAAACCTAAGCCAAAACCGAAGCCGGTGAAAAAGGTACAGGAGCAGCCAAAACGCGATATCAAACCCGTAGAGTCGCGTCCGGCATCACCGTTTGAAAATACGGCACCCGCGCGCCTGACATCAAGTACGGCAACGGCTGCAACCAGCAAGCCGGTTACCAGTGTGGCTTCAGGACCACGCGCATTAAGCCGTAATCAGCCGCAGTATCCGGCACGAGCACAGGCATTGCGCATTGAAGGGCAGGTTAAAGTTAAATTTGACGTCACGCCGGATGGTCGCGTGGATAACGTACAAATCCTCTCAGCCAAGCCTGCGAACATGTTTGAGCGTGAGGTGAAAAATGCGATGCGCAGATGGCGTTATGAGCCGGGTAAGCCAGGCAGTGGGATTGTGGTGAATATCCTGTTTAAAATTAACGGCACCACCGAAATTCAGTAAGCAGAAAGTCAAAAGCCTCCGACCGGAGGCTTTTGACTATTACTCAACAGGTAAGGCGCGAGGTTTTCCTTCAGGATCAACCGCGACATACTTAAATAATGCTTCTGTCGCTTTATAGCGTTGCCCGATTGGTTCAGACGCTACTTTTTTCACCCACACTTCAATATTAATGCTGACCGATGTCGTCCCTTTCTGGACACAGCGTGCATAGCAGCACACCACATCGCCGACCGCAACCGGCCGTAAGAAAGTCATTCCTTCAACCCGCACAGTCACTACGCGACCGTGGGCAATTTCTTTCGCCAGAATAGCGCCGCCAATATCCATTTGTGACATTAACCAACCACCAAAGATGTCACCATTGGCATTGGTATCGGCGGGCATGGCTAAAGTACGTAAAACAAGATCGCCCTGAGGGACGTTATGTGTTGTAGACATGGTAAAACCGACTTAAAAGGAAAATCACAGGCGCGATGCTACTATGATTTTCCTGAGGAGAACAGAGGAGATACAGCGCCAGCCCCGAAGGACTGGCAGTCTGGTTAGGATTTATCTTCCTGCGGCATGTGGCGGTAGATATAGATACCGCTTAACAATGTGAAGATTAAGGTAAGGGCGGTCAGGCCAAAGACTTTAAAGTTGACCCAAATATTTTGCGGCAGCCAGAATGCGATGTAGATGTTTGCCAGACCGCAAAGGATAAAGAAAACAGCCCAAGCCAGATTTAGCTTCGACCATACCGGTTGCGGCAGCGTGAGTTCTTTACCCAGCATCCGCTGAATTAGCGGCTTTTTCATCACCCATTGGCTGACTAACAGGGCTCCCGCAAACAGAGCATAAATGACTGTAACCTTCCATTTAATAAACTCATCATTGTGGAAGAACAGCGTCAAGCCACCGAAGACGACCACCAGAACAAAAGTGATCAGGGCCATCTTCTCAACCTTACGAAAGCGAACCCAGCTATAGATAAGCACAATCGCCGTGGCGACGATCAGCGCCGCAGTAGCCGCGTAGATGTCATAAATCTTGTAAAACGCGAAAAAGACAACCAGCGGTAAAAAATCAAGAAACTGCTTCATTTTACGATTCCGTAATCAAATGCTTAAGGTTATTGGCGAATCAACATATACAGGCGGAACAGATAGATGAGCAATATGGCAGAAATCAGGTTGCTCAAGGTGTTCGCCAGTACGGCACCAATTTCCGGGGTTAATGCGGCAAAAGAAGAGGCAAAAAGCAGCAACAGTGTTTTTGCCAGCAACCAGCTCAGTACTGCGGGTGCCACCAGACGCATATTCGCCCAAGTCAGCCGCATACTGCTACGCATCGAGGCAAAAATGCCCATTTTGTCCTGTACCAGCATCACCGGTGCCAGGGCCAGTAAAATGGCCATGATAATTCCCGGAACGACCACCAGCATGATGCCAATCTGTACTAAAAGGGTAGTCAGAAAAATCAGAATAAATAACTTGGGCAATATCGGCGCACTGGCACCAATAGCTCGCAGCGCACTGACTCTCTGACCCGCAGACACCAGCTGGATAATTAATATTACGCCTCCGGCGAGAATGGCGTTACCGATTAATCCTGAAAAAGTGGACGCCGCTGAAGCCTGCAGCAAAATTTGTTGCTGTTCCGGTGACATATTCTGAACCAGGTCGAACAACCCACTACTGCCGCTAACGGGCACGCCGTCATTGAGCTGCGCAAGCTGTGCATCACTGGGTGAGAAAACATGCCCTAACACCACTGTGATAAACGCACATAGCAACGATACCAACAGAATGGTCATAAATTGATTACGGAAGAAATTTCCGGTGTCACGGTATACGGACTGCGCCGTGATAGACATGCACTCTCCTTGAGTTTTATGCAGGTGTTAATTAGCGGGCAATTGTACCCTGGTTAAGCCTCGGGTGGCAGCATCAGGTCTTGTATGGAAAAGCATATCTTTGTAAAGCGGAGGTAATTGCTGGCCTTCAGGCGTGGGCAAACCGCGGCAAGTGGCGATCGAGTTAATATTTGCGTAGAGAAAATATTTAAAAATTGATTTAAATCACATTAACCAGGATTCTCAATGCAACTTCTAAATTAATCCAGATCAATAAATGGTGAATTATCATATGTAATGTGATCTATGTAGGATCATTTGTTACTCCAATGTAGGTATATTCGTCACGTTTTTATAACCATAACGACGGAGCGGATATGAAAAAGTTAACAGTGGCGGCTTTGGCAGTAACAACTCTTCTTTCTGGCAGTGCCTTTGCGCATGAAGCAGGCGAATTTTTTATGCGTGCAGGTTCTGCAACCGTACGTCCAACAGAAGGTGCTGGTGGTACGTTAGGAAGTCTGGGTGGATTCAGCGTGACCAATAACACTCAACTGGGCTTGACGTTTACTTATATGGCGACCGACAACATTGGTGTGGAATTACTGGCAGCGACGCCGTTCCGCCATAAAATCGGCACCCGGGCGACCGGCGATATTGCAACCGTTCACCATCTGCCGCCAACACTGATGGCGCAGTGGTATTTTGGTGATGCCAGCAGCAAATTCCGTCCTTACGTTGGGGCCGGTATTAACTACACCACCTTCTTTGATAATGGATTTAACGATCATGGCAAAGAGGCGGGGCTTTCCGATCTCAGTCTGAAAGATTCCTGGGGAGCTGCCGGGCAGGTGGGGGTTGATTATCTGATTAACCGTGACTGGTTGGTTAACATGTCAGTGTGGTACATGGATATCGATACCACGGCTAAGTACAAATCTGGTGTTACTACCGTAAAAGACTCGGTACGACTGGATCCGTGGGTGTTTATGTTCTCCGCAGGATATCGTTTTTAATTTTCTCTGCAAAACCTCTGCAAAACCCCTCTGCAAAACTGGTCATCAAATGACCAGTTTTTTCCATTCCTTACCGCGTGCGTCGTTGTAAATATCGGTCATTTTTTGATTCGAATGGCCCAGCAAAATTTTGGTATCAACCCCCTGCTCTCTGAACAATCGCTCTGATAAAGATCTCTGCTCATGGAAAGAGGGTGGGGTGCCATTAGCACGCCAGTTGTAATCCACAGAATCCCGGGCTTTTTTAAATGCAACGGTTAATGTTGCTGGCTTAACCATCCCGCCGCGCTTAGCTGTCCCTTTCGCGTGATGGTGGTGCAATAGCCACGGACTAAGAACGCAATCGCGGCAGGATGACACCACATCATCCAGGGTGAGATTTAATTTATCGCAACGCAGAGCCAGAGGGATGGCAATCCGGGTTCCTGTTTTTTGCTGTTCGACATGAAGATAACCATCCCGGATATCCGAAAATTGCATTTTGCAAATATCTGAAAGGCGCTGGCCTGTCATCAGTGCCAGCAGCATACCGCGCTGTAAAAAGTAACCATCCTTTTCCGCTGCGTTATAAATCATCATCCACTCATCAAAAGTCAGTCGCTGTCTTGATATCCGCACCTGCGGTTTTTTTGCCGATTCTGCAGGGTTAAAGCCTGGCGGGACATCGCCCGTTTGCTGAGCTTCCCGGAAAACATCGATCAGTACCTTCCTGAAAATTTGTCCCATTCTGTTATGTCCTCTGGCCTTGTACTCTTCCAGTACTGATACCACATCTTTTACGGTTATGGCATCTAACGGTCTGGTGCCAAAACGTTCATCAAATACCCTGAGAGGGGCCGCTTTCTGTTTCAGCGTGTTGAGTTTGATCTCGCCGTTTTCATATCTTTCCTGTTGAATTTTTCTGTAATTATTCAGAAAAATGGTAACGGTTGATGAACCGCCGGTATCACTAATAATTTTCTCCTGCAGACTGAGCATTTGTTCCATTTGCTGCCGGGCAAGACGGCTGTTCGCTTCTGCTGCAATAGTTTCTGCCAGTTTCTGGTCAATACTGCCGAGACCGTGATTTTTGCCTGTTATGGGATGCCTGTAACGCCAGTAAACTTTGTTATTTCTTTTGTCAAAATACGGAGATAATCCCGGAACATCGGTTTTATATTTTCGCGGGCGCGCCATCTTCCAGTATCCTCTTCAAAGCAGGGTGATCTGTGGCGATCACCTCCGGCTTGTTTACCATTCCGACAAAGCGAGCTTGCGGATCCACTCGCCAGCGTCTCCCAACTTTTTTGGGGAGAGGAAATATCATTCCGGCTTTAGCGTATTTACTTAACGTACTCGGAGTAGGGACCGGTTCACTGAATTCCTCTTTTGCCCACTCAGTGAGCAGAATAAGTCTTGCCATGAGCGTCGTTCGCTAATCATGGTCGCCGCCACTATAGCTGGTGGGCAACGACCGGGGTTGAACATTAAAAATCAGCCTGATTCGGGATCAGTTTTTGCCAGATAACTGAAACGTATTTTGCCTGGTAACGGGCGTCATCAAGTGCATTATGGCGCTCACCTTCGAATGGAATAGCCGTTCTGGCATCGAAGTCTATGGCTTTCCCCAGCTCAACGATTGTGCGTACATCGCGATCGTTGTAGTAACGCCACGGGCAGGGGATCCCCTGCCGTTCGTATGAACGGCGCAAAATCGTGTTGTCGAAGTTGGCTCCATTTCCCCAGACCTGAACAAAAAATTCACCGGAGTTTTCGTCGATAAATTCCCGCAATTGTAACAGTGCATCATCTAACGGGATTTCATCGGTCATAATGGCAGATTGCGCTTCGCGTGATTGCTTAAGCCACCATTTAATGGTGTCCCGATCAATGACTCCGCCAGCAGTTTCCAGATCGATAGTCTTACTAAATTCCGGTCCCATATCTCCGGTTTGCGGATCGAAAAATATTGCACCTATTGAGATGATCGGGGCATCAGGATTTTTTCCCATGGTTTCAAGGTCGATCATTAGATGGTCACACGTCCTGCTGGTGGATGTGATTTCTTGATGACCGTTCACCTTAATTGAGTGATCTGCCGTCTCGCCAGTTTCATTATCGCTATCGTGATGCTGATTGCCGCCAGTATTCTCCTTGTGTGGATGTTCAGCGCCTTCCATTTCCTCCGGATCATCTTCCTGAACTTCAACCTGATACTCTTCATCGAATGTTTCCTGGTATGTTGCGTCGCCCATCACCGCGCCACAGTCAGGACAGTTGCCGCCGCCGGTCTGACCGCAGGCTGTGCAGACTTTTTCCGGTTCCTGTTGCGCTACTGGTTCAGGCTGTTTCGTTTCTGGCTCGTTTTGTTGCGCATTTGGACTGTGTTGTTCCGCTTTATGGCCTTTCTGTTCCGTTTCTTGCTGGTTATGGTTCACCGAATCGCGGGTTTCAATCCCCTTCACCCATTTTGGATCATTCGGGTCGCTAATCCCTTCAACAAATTCTCCGTGAGAAGCAGCCAGTAATTTATCTGCATTGACAGGATTTTTGGGTGGAATGTTTTTCCTGGCTTCATAGAGTTCTGCACGCAGTTTCTGATATTTCGCATCAACAGAATTTATCTGTGGCTGAGCATCCATCGACTGCGTGTCCTGATTATGTTCAGTTGTATCCGGTTCCACTGCTTCAGTCGTTGCCTGTTCATCTGCCATTGCGCCAGATGGCTGCGGTTTTTCTTCATCATCCTGTTTTCCTTCTTTTGTTACACGCTGCGGGATAGGGGCAGAGGAGCGACCGCAGGCAATATCCACGATTTCCGGATCAGGGTTGGCATGATCGGTTTCGGTCAGTACTTTGTTCAGATATTCGGTAACACGGTGGGGAGTAGCCTCGATACCAATTGGTGCTTCTTTCACGGACGCAACTACTATCGCGCGGGAATAATCCAGGTGACCAGGCATGGCGATGAATTTGTCACGAAAAACAGAAAAGGGCGGCTTATTCTCTGAAACGATTTCTTCAATGCGTTTGGCGTGTGCCGGATGTGGATTGTAAATATCGATGTCCATTGAACGGGCCAGAACGCCAGCGGCAACGTCACGTTCCACTGACGCATCATCGTGGACAAAACCTTCACCGCGATCGGTAAGAATTCCTCCGCCAGCATTAGCGCCGGACGGGGTGCGATTGATTTCAGATACGCAATTTCCCTTTGCCCACTCTTTTGTCAACAGCCCCTGATCAAGGTAGTCAGTCTTCATCCAGGTGGAAATGAACTTGTCGAATTCTGCCGGGCTGATACGGCGTGTTGTTGCGTGAGTGAATGCCTTTTCCACCGAATGCGCCAGTCTTCCAAGATGATGGTTTGTCAGCTTATCCAGCTCAGGATGCGAACGTACTGCAGTAAGCAGGCTCTGTATGTTTCCATCTTCCATATCCATTTCGATGCGGATCACGTCCTTGCGTTGTTCTGGTGTGGCGTGATGTTTGTATTTCTCGTCGAACTCCTGACCAAAGAAGTAGAGGTGCAGGAAGCGATGGGTAAGACTCAGGGTGGAGACGGGGATTTCACATTCAGGGCAGTCATCGTTGCTGTCCGGGGATTCGCTTTTATCTGCGTTCTCTGTCTGAGAGTCACTTTGTTCATCGCAGTCACGGCTGACACCTGTAACAGCTTCGCCGCTGGTATTGTCAGTGCTGGCTGGTTTGTCCTGAACTGAGGGGGAAGGCGCTATAAATATCATTGTGATGCCATCTTCTCCGCCTTTTTCATAGCGGTTGCAGAATTCGGTATCAAACACACCTTCAGGCGGCAGGTCATTAACAATGGGCAAATTCACGCGAACAGGTTTTTTGAAATCCTCTTCGTCAAATCCAGCATCGTCCATTGCGACAACACCCCGTGATATTGCAACCGATAATTTTTTTGCTGTGCGCCAGTAAAAACCGCCTTTAATCCCAAGGCGTTTTCTGACTTTGTCATTTTTGGCTTCGTAATACAGTGCAATTTCTTCTTTATCAGTGCTCATTGATAAACCTCATAATTATTTTAAGGTTGTACGAATCCCTGCCATTGCTGGCATACTTAATCAACGGGTATGGTGTTAATATGGCTGGCGGGTTATCCAGCCGGTATTTCGTTATTCAGGTACAGCGATACTTTGTTTAACGGGAGACATTCACCGGAAATTTTTTGCTCGTCTCTTGCCTGATGGCAGGATTCTTTACTGGCATAAATTCCGGTAATCACATTCTGTGATTCACCCGTTATAAGAAAAACCGTCATCACCAGTGCAAATGCTGAAGTCATTGAGATTCTCCGAAAATACCAAGTTCAAGAAGGGCAATTCTGGAGAGTATGGAATTATCATTGAGAAGATAAGGCTCATATTTTCTCATCTTAATGGCATCTTCAGTAAACTCCCGGTTACTGAGCAGAATACCAATATCAAAACACCCTTCAGACGTATTAACGTTTGGTAGTGACGTTTCCATTATCGCGTCCTCAACAATGAATTTTGTTGATGCGGCGCCTGGTGCCTCCAGGTGACGTTAACCAGTTAACAATTAACGTCGGAATACAGAAGGATGCCCGTTGCGCCCCGTAAAATACCACTTTACGGTTTTAACTGTTCCGCGTGCGCATAGCCGCATTCACCGCATCACAAAATTCACTTTAAAAAGGGCGGACATCAGTCAGCAACAAACCGATGCCGCCAATGGGTACACCACGAGGTTGCACTGGCTACACAACCGTAAGCGCACGGTCGAAGAAATTTAACGACAAGCCTTATATGCAAAGGAATCTCGCCGTGCGCTTTCGTGTTGTGTGCCTGCTTTTAACCACTTCAGGCGAGGTGGTTTCCGTCATTCCCCAATAACAGGAAATCTGTATAATCTGGATATCCCCAACAACAGGAAGGTGTTTTATATGGTGGTTCAAAAGAATTGTTCAGGTACTGGTAAGCCTGCGGACAGGGCGGACATTCCGAATACCAGGAAACATATACCTGAGAAAAACATTCGACCAAAACCATCTCCAGCTCCTTCAGAGGAGAGGGGGAACAGCAACAATCAAACAAGCAGGTGATGATATATGGACCGGGATGATATTCTTGACAGGGTTTTATATGGTTATTTTCTTGAACAACTATTCTCTGTAGCGACTGGTCGTCTCGATAAACTTTTCTCAGTGGTGAGTATTATCCTCGGTTCATCTGTCATTGGTGGATTTATTCCTGAAGTTTCTGGAGTTCTCATTGTTGTGATAGCAACCGTTCAAACGATTTACGGATTCGGACAAAAGTCAGGTAACGCAATGAGAAAATCCGCAGAATATCTGCAGCTTTATGATGATGCAGAAAAATATTCCGATTCGGAATTGAAAATGCAGTTAAAGCTCCTGGAAAAAACAGATGATAATATTTGGTCGTCGCTTAAAGATATCGCAATCTTAAAAACCCAGATCAAAATAGGAATCTCCGTAGAACAACAAGAGAAACTGTCTGCAAAATCCAAATTGATGCGATTCCTTTGTGGTTAGGAATACCCAGATTGTTAAAGAGCATGCCGAATGCTTACCCGTGTCCGGCGAACGTATTCCACTTCGCCTGTGGAGAACTCTTTAATTACTAACCTTCATCAGTCAGAGTTTCTTGCTAACCAGCGATGCGCGCCAGCTTCAGTTTTAAACGTTTTGCTTCTGGTATACGTCATCGCGGTAAACGTACCGTCCAGGTTGGGGAATACTCCACATACCAGAGATTCGCTGTTGCCAAGCTCGATAGTATCCATGCTGACCTCATTTCCCCTTAACGCCGGGGGAGCGGAACAAAAACCTGCTGCATAGTTAAAGTTGAACCCTGCCGTCATGTTCTTACGCCTCGGGCTGGCTACTTAATCCCTGACCACTGCCGGGTAACTCTAGGTATTGCCCTGTATTGTGTGGGATGGGATGGGTTGGTATGGGAAAACTATAGGTAATGCCTAATTGTTTGTCAATAGGCTATGCCTAATGATTTAGGTGCAACCTAATAGGTGATGGTTTGTGGGAGAGGTAGTAGGAGTTAACTAACGGGAACTAGGAATTTCCCGTCGGACCATATAAGTTTAAGTTCCTGTCTTGGTGATGTTCTGGCTTTTCCGTTTTGATTCTTGATTTTTCAGATAGTTAGCTACCTTCATTTCCATTGCGGCAATGTAGGCGCGAACGTCATGATCAACCCAACCAGGCTCCGTAGCATTTCCAGATAAGAGGAAAGTCACAATTGCTCTTTTTTCATCAGAGGCGGCTTGATAAAGGCTGTTTATGTCTAAAAGTTCACTTTTTGTATCTGAAGTGGATGGGGTTGGTATGGGGTATTCGTTAAGCCCCCAATGCTCTGGACCAACCACATCAGAAAAGAAACGCCATAGTTCTGGAAGTTTGTCTTTACTTATCGAACCTTTCTTAATCCAGTCATGGATTGATGGTGGTTGGACTTTGAAATGACGTGCGATTTCCGCCTTTGATTTGACGGCTCCTGATGCAATTTTTTTGTTAATGGCCTGCTCTATCGCTCGGCCTAAGTCTTTACCACTAAGCATTGCTTAATAGTCTCCTATGCGCATCGCGTTAGGCAATCCCTACCCTCGATGTATTAGGCATAGCCTATTGACAATAATATTAGGCTAAGCCTAATATTATTGTGTGTTTTTTGGAGTTCATTCGATGAAAAAAGATAACTATTCATTCAAACGAGCTTGTGCTGTTGTCGGTGGGCAATCAGCAATGGCTAGGCTTTTAGGTGTATCTCCTCCAAGCGTAAATCAATGGATCAAAGGGGTACGTCAGTTGCCTGCTGAGAGATGTCCTGCGATTGAACGAGCAACAAAAGGTGGTGTCCTGTGTGAAGAACTTCGTCCTGATGTTGATTGGACATACTTACGACGCTCGTCATGTTATTCGCAGAATATGTCGATGAAGCAACCAAATGACGAAAACGATCATACCCGAAGCATCAAGAGGCAAATGATTCATGAAAATCAAACATGAGCACATCCGCATGGCGATGAATGCCTGGGCATATCCTGATGGTGAGAAAGTTCCTGCAGCTGAAATAGCCCGGACTTATTTCGAACTGGGGATGACGTTCCCGGAACTGTACGACGACAGCCATCCGGAAGCCCTGGCCCGTAATACCCAGAAAATTTTCCGTTGGCTGGATAAAGACACCCCTGATGCTGTTGAAAAAATGCAGGCTCTGTTACCGGCGATCGAAAAGGCGATGCCGCCTTTGCTGGTGGCCCGTATGCGCAGCCACAGTTCTGAATATTACCGTGAGATCGTCGAACGGAGGGATCGGCTGGTGAAGGATGTCGATGATTTTGTTGCGTCAGCGGTTGTTTTGTATGACCAGATGAATCGCGGCGGCCCGGCAGGGAATGCTGTGGTGATGCACTAAAAGCACGGTGTTCGGGGGTTTTATGAGCAGCAAGCTTCATGGTCTTGTCTGGGAAGGGTGCGCCTTCACCGGCATGATCTTATCCAGGGTGGCGGTTATGGCCCGTCTTGCAGACTACAGCAATGACGAGGGCGTGTCATGGCCTGCCATTGAAACTATCCGGCGTCAGATCGGTGCAAGAAGTGAATCCACAGTGAAATCGGCTATTGCAGAACTGGCGAAAGAGGGCTGGCTGACGAAGGAAGAGCGTAAGGTCGGTGGGCGTAATGTAAGCAATATCTATCGGCTTAATGTGGAAAAACTCGAAGCAGCTGCGGCGGCGGCGCGTGAGTCATATAAACCGAAAAGAAAAATTAGCCCGGCAAAAAATGACCCGTTAACAGTTGACCCGTCAAATATTGACCCCTCAACGGTTGACCCGTCAAATTTTGATGGATCAACTGTTGATAAAAAACTGCCGATTAGGGGGGCGATGATTGACCCCGATCCGTCAGTATTAAAACCTGATCCGTCAGATAAAAGATCTTCTTGTCCGGACGCTTCGCAACCGGACCCGCAGACGGCTGAACAGGATTTTTTAACCCGACACCCTGACGCGGTTGTGTTCAGTGCGAAAAAACGCCAGTGGGGAAGTCAGGAAGATTTGGTGTGCGCACAGTGGATCTGGGGACGAATCGTGAGTCTTTACGAGCAGGCGGCCAGCTATGATGGCGAGATCACTAGACCGAAAGAACCCAACTGGACAGCATGGGCCAATGACGTTCGCACAATGCGGATGCTGGATGGCAGAACTCACAGACAAATTTGTGAAATGTTTGGGCGTCTCCAGCGGGATTCGTTCTGGGTAAAAAACATCATGAGTCCGGCAAAACTCCGGGAAAAATGGGATGAACTGGTTATCCGCCTGGGGCGTTCGCCTGCGCAGCGTTGCGTGAATCACATTTCTGAACCGGACACCGAAATTCCGCCGGGTTTCAGGGGGTAATCAGCCATGAAAAACATTTCGACAGGAGGGATTCTTGAACGGGTGCGCCGTCTGGCACCACCGCACGTGGCAGCACCGTTCCGGACGACCGACGAATGGCGGGAATGGCAACTGGCTGAGGGCCGTAAGCGCAGCGAGGAAATTAACCGCCTGAATCATCAGGTGCGGGTTGAAAAAATCCTGAACCGTGCGGGCATCCAGCCGCTTCACAGGAAGTGCTCATTCGGGAACTACCGGGTGCAGAACGACGGTCAGCGCCATGCTCTGAGCCAGGCGAAATCCATTGTCGATGAATTGATGACCGGTTATACAAACTTCGTGTTCAGCGGTAAACCTGGTACCGGTAAAAATCACCTGGCAGCAGCGATTGGCAATCGGCTGATGGCGAAGGGGAGAAGCGTGATTATCGTCACCGTGTCCGATGTCATGAGCGTGTTGCATGACGGCTACAACAACGGCCAGTCCGGGGAAAAATTTTTACAGGAGCTTTGTGGAGTTGACCTTCTGGTCCTTGATGAAATTGGCATGCAGCGGGATACGCGCAACGAGCAGGTCATACTGAACCAGATCGTCGACCGCAGAACGGCATCACTGCGCACGGTCGGGATCCTGACGAACCTGAATCACGCAGCGATGAGCACACTCCTCGGAGATCGGGTGATGGACCGTATGACCATGAATGGTGGTCGTTGGGTGAATTTTAACTGGGAGAGCTGGCGGTCAAACGTTGGACGTCAGGGTATGTGAGAATTTTTGACGAGGTAAATTTTCGATGGAAACCGTATTGCATGCACTGAAAGCGATGGGAAAAGCCAATTCTGTTGAACTGGCGGCGCGGCTTGATATCAGCCGTGAAGAAGTTCTCAACGAACTGTGGGAACTCAAAAAAAATGGCGTTGTTGATAAAACGGGTCACACCTGGTTTCTGGCTGTCGAAGGTGAAGCCGGGGTAACCGAAGGGCAGGCACTACAACCTGAAGCGCCGGATGTGGTAACCGAAGAGGTTGCTCCAAAAGTTACCGCAGACATGATGATTGAGTTTATCGGTCAGGATGGTGCTAAAACGTGTGAGGAACTGGCGGGTAAGTTCGGTGTCAGTACTCGCAAGGTTGCTTCCACGCTGGCGGTGGTAACCGCAACGGGGCGGCTGGCACGCGTTAATCAGAACGGTAAATTTCGTTACTGCATGCCGGGCGATAATTTACCAGCAGAGCCGAAAGCCGCGCTGGTAACGGAAAGTGATGGTAAGGCCTTTCCTCAGCCAGCAGGTGCTGCGTTACCAGTCCGGGAAGCCGCAACACAGGAAGAAATTAAAACAGAAACTGTGGCGGACATTGTGCAGTCGTTGCCATCGTTTACCGAAACGCAAGCAGATGAGCTGATTTTTCCGTCCCTGCGCAGGGCAAACCTGGCGCTGCGCAGGGCGAAAAGTGATGTTCAGAAGTGGGAACGAGTCTGCGCCGCTCTGCGGGAGCTGAACAAGCACCGGGATATTGTTCGACAGATTACTGATTCTTCCCGCCGTGTTGTATCGGAAAAGTGATTGCCGGAGGCGCTTATGGCAAAAGTATTTACACCAGAAGAGCGGGAAGAAGTGAAGGCGCGCATTGTGGAATTCGTGCGCCTGAGCGGACGAGAAACTTTTCGACAACTGGCAGATAAAACGGGTGTCAGTAAGACCGCTATTCGTCGTTTATCTGGTGCGCTTGCGGCCAGTGGTGATGTCTGGCTCTCTGATTGCGGGGTATTTCCATCAGAGCAGGCGTATCGCGTATGGCGTAAGACACCGGAGAAGGCTGCTGACCCGACACTGATTCGAAAGTTACCAGACGGAGAAATACGCCGCTACGACAGGCGCCTGAATATAATCTGTCGCGAGTGCCGGAAGAGCGAAGCTATGCAGCGTGTACTGGCATTTTATCAAGGAAATGTTAGGTATTTTAGACGTTACTAGATTAAAGAGCATTAGTTCAGATGTGAATTGACATTTTCATGGCGCAGGGTAGAGCCAGCGTGGTTGTCCGCTTTGCGTCAAAACCAGATATTACCAGATTTAGACATATATTCCCGATAGCCCTGCTCTGATGCTACACTCTGTGCTATTTTCATGACCCCAATAAAAATATTTATGACTATTGCTGATTTCAAACGGCCTAAATTGGAACTCCCAAACGGGGCAAACAAACTACTACTGCACTCTTGCTGTGCTCCATGTTCCGGTGAAGTGATGGAGGCGCTTCAGGCCTCGGGAATCGACTACACCATCTTTTTCTACAACCCGAACATTCATCCTCAGAAAGAGTATTTAATTCGTAAGGATGAAAATATTCGCTTTGCTGAACAACACGGCGTGCCGTTTATCGATGCTGATTACGACACCGACAACTGGTTTGAACGTGCCAAAGGAATGGAATGGGAGCCTGAGAGGGGGATCCGTTGTACCATGTGTTTTGACATGCGTTTTGAGCGGACAGCGTTGTACGCTGCTGAAAATGGTTTCAGTGTGATCAGCAGTTCACTGGGCATTTCACGCTGGAAAAATATGCAGCAGGTTAACGAGTGTGGGCGGCGAGCTGTTGCGCATTATCCGGGTATGGTGTACTGGGATTATAACTGGCGCAAGCAGGGCGGCTCGTCCCGTATGATTGAAATCAGCAAGCGCGAAAAATTCTATCAGCAGGAATATTGTGGCTGTGTGTATTCTCTGCGCGATACCAATCTACACCGCAAATCTCAGGGACGCCCTCTTATCAAAATTGGCCAACTCCACTACGGAAAAGAAGAGAAGGAGTGATTTTATGGATCACCTTTCTGATTGATTTCATATTGGCGAGGTGACGTGAGTTAAGTAGAATTGCTGCGGGTGCCTGAGGCTGTCTGCCTCAGGCATGAACACCAAAAGGCAGATAGAGAAAGCCCCAGTTAACATTACGCGTCCTGTAAGACGCTCAACATTAATCTGAGGCATATGGATGCGGATGAAAGAATTAAATAAATTCAGAGTGATAGACCTCTTTTGTGGGGCAGGTGGATTATCTTATGGTTTTCTTCATGGAGAGATGTCTGACTACTTTGAAAGTATCCTTGCTATTGATAATAATGCTGCAGCTATAAATACCTACAATGCCAATTTTGGTTTGCATGGAGTTCAGGCAAATATTGAGGAGTGGGCATCCAGCAATACTGTTCCTGAGGCTGATGTGGTCATAGGTGGCCCCCCGTGTCAGGGATTCAGTTTATTGAATAAGAATCGTTATGGTGATCACCGAAGAGCATTGTGGGAGCCTTATATGGATGTCATTGAGCGTTCAAGGGCTTGTATGTTCGTCATGGAAAATGTCCCCGGATTGCTGATAAGCGATGAGTTTGCGGACATTACGTTTAGAGCGAAATCCATGGGCTTTATTCTGCTTAATCCAATGGTGTTGAATACTGCTGACTATGGAGTACCTCAGACAAGAAAACGAACGATAGCAATCGGTATCAAACGAGAACTCTTCGATGTGCATAGTATTCCGGCGTTCCCGCCAGCACCAACGCATCGTTCCCCTGATAAGGATGTCGCTTTGCCTGAATGGGTCTGTACGCGTGATGCAATTGGTGACTTACCTGCTCCTGTTGGAACTGATATTCGTAATGAACTTCCTCCGCTGAACTTACATTTTGGGCGTAATCCCACACCTGTTTCTCTGGAGCGATATAAAGCGGTTCCACCAGGAGGTAACCGTTTCGATTTACAGAAAAAAAGACCTGATATAACCCCGGCGTGCTGGCTAAAAAAGAAATCTGGAGGGACCGATTTGTTTGGACGTCTGTGGTGGGACAGACCTTCAGTAACGATTCGTACTGAGTTTTTCAAACCGGAGAAAGGGCGATATTTACATCCGGAAGAGGATCGGCCAATAACTCATCGTGAGGCAGCGAGATTAATGTCTTTTCCTGATAATTTCATTTTTACCGGTTCAAAAACTGAGATTGCAAAGCAGATCGGGAATGCTGTTCCACCGCTATTTGCAGCAAAAATCGCACAATATGTGTATGGAGTTTTGCAGGGACGGTATAAGAATAACATCAGTAAGAATAGTCAAGCAGCCTGAAGGAAATCCAGAAATGAATGGAGATTTGGTTGACAGCATAGTTGGTTTTGCTGAAGCCAGAAAGGAGTTTCATGCCCAATTGTTACTGAATACGCTCACAATTAATACTGCCGGAGTTGTTAGTAACGCAGATAGCAGTAACAAAAACAGTAAAGCTATAGCAAGAGAAATTGCTCGCTTCTTGCAGGCTGAAACGATTGGTGAACGTGTTGCAGGGCAAACATCTGGTAATCAGTTTGAGAGTATCTGCGCAGAGTTTATAGAAAAAACCTTTTTTAAACTCAGCCACTTACGCCCTGGAAAATGGAATGTACATCAGGTTTCTGGTAGAAACAGATTAGAGATAGCTAAATATGAACAATATGCCCATCTTATAGCATTGGATAGTGCTGCAAAAAGTAATCCTCAGCTAGCTGCTGCACTGGGGAGTGATTATACGATTTCACCAGATATTATTGTTGAAAGAGAACCTGAATGTGATCAAGTTATCAACAGTCCTGAATTACTGGTGGATGATTCTGTTACCCGCATGTCAGCTCTCAGGAGTTCGAATGGTGGGAAACCAATATTACACGCAAGTATTTCCTGCAAATGGACAATAAGAAGCGACCGGGCCCAGAATGCTCGTTCTGAGGCATTAAATCTTATTCGCAACCGTAAGGGAAATCTCCCTCATGTAATGGTTGTTACTGCTGAGCCTACTCCAAGTCGTCTGGCGTCTATTGCTCTTGGTACTGGTGATATAGATTGCGTGTATCATTTTGCGCTTTATGAACTTATATCAGCAGTTGAAATACTGGGGCTCAGCGATGCAGCTGACATGCTTTCCGTGATGGTTAATGGTAAAAGATTAAAGGATATTTCTGATCTTCCCTTGGATCTTGCAGTCTGACATCTCTACGTAAATAGAGTCTGTCATATTTTAACTGTGATGGCACGTCATTGACTTCAGTACATTTTTACTAACCCGCTTCGCGGGTTTTGTTTTTTCCTGGCATTCTGGTTTACAATCCACACGCCAGCCTGAACAACTGGCACCTGCTGCGCCAGCAGAGACAACCGATGGCGCACAATACCAAACACCACAATTCTGATGCCGACCCTGCCAGCAGACACGGACGGCGCTCTCACGCATTCAAATATGACTGGTACCAGCATGACCAATGCACTGAAGAACAGGCCGAGTGGCTGATTGGATTTGCCCCTATATTTCCAGACACCTGTTATCACTTAACCCATTACTGGCCT
>OICT01000237.1_pt1 | contig 30553 bp, 25 predicted proteins | sample 1581331 | NCBI WGS metagenome assembly OICT01 (sample SAMEA3882544, study PRJEB24775) | human gut metagenome | biome: human-associated habitat; feature: intestine environment; material: feces | place: Netherlands | collected 2009/2010 | reverse complement strand
GCTGCCAATGCAGCTGCCCCGGCTCCGACACGGTTCAAGCGGTTGCCCAGTTTATTCACCGCCCGTCCCAGTTCGCCGATGTGAGCAGCGTTTTCCGCAATGGCTTCTCCCTGCCGGGCAGCCAGTTCGTTCACCTGTTTCACGTTCACCGCATCAGTGTCCGCACTGCCGTCAGCCACATTGGTGATCTTCTGGCTGTTGGCGTTCAGGCCATCGCTGGAAATGTAGGTCTTATCTCCCACGTTGTATTTTTCCGCCGTGACGGTCTTAGCGCTCACAGACCCGGCATTGCCTTCAATGGTCACATTCTTCAGGTCGATCTTTTCCTTGTTCAAGCTCAATTTAAAGTCCGTGCCGCCAGTACTGTTCTTGCTCTGGCTATCCACCTGGATGTTATCCTCAGCGCTGACAGAGGAGTGTTGCCCGGCTGTGGTGTAAATCTGGTCCATCCGGGTATCCAGCCCGGTCACCCGATCATCCAAGTTGTTGATGGCTCCGGTGACATTTTTGGTCCCGTCAGAATTTTTCAGAGTATCATGGAGCTGGATCACATCCCCGACTTCACTGGCCTTGGCCACATCTTTGATCACTACGGACCCCTGTTTCTCTCCCTGGCCATTGATCACATCCATGGCAACGCTGTGACTGTCTTCCCGGTCCGTTCCGTCCAAGTCCTTTCCGATGGTGTATTCCCCGGTCTGGATATGCTGTTCATTGTTCTGAGCCGTGGTAGTCACCTGGGAAATGGCCTGTTGGAGCTGGCTTTCCGTAGCAGCTTTGGTGGAACCGATGTAGCCTCCGGCCGAAGCTTCCTGGTTGGCTTTGGCCGTATCCCATTGGGTATTGCTCAGATTGCTTACCGTGCGCTCTGTACCGCTCCTGCTGATCATAACCCCATCGGTTCCTACAGTAACGCTGTTGTTTTTCAAAGTCACGCCGCCTGCCTGAAGAGATCCATCTGCGCCCAGATTGATATCTTTGTTCAGTCTGACTTTGATATGCCCATTGGTATCCGCAGTTGTCGTTTCCGCAACAGTTGTGATATTTCCATCCCCTACAACGCCGATGGCTTGGCCCAGTACCTGGGAAACTTCTTTATTTTGATCATCAGACAATTTGAAGCCGCCGGACTGGGAAGCCAGGGTCACCTGTTGGATGGCGGAAGCCAGCTGGGCTTCCGTAGCCGCCCTGTCCTCCACATAGTTGGACTGGTTCCAGGTAGTGTTGTCCAAACCGGTGATGTAATACCCTTCATCGGTGCTTACCCCGTCTTTCTGTTTGCCGATGACCAGGCTGATGGTATGTCCTTTATCATCCGTTCTCGGAGTAAAGGTAACGGTATTCATGCCAGTCAGATCCGCCTGGAGCCCATAGGTAAAGGAAGCTCCCTTCTGGACCAGGGACAGGTTGTTCCCGGCATTGAAGATTACCGTATCTCCGGCCGAAATCTGTTTGTCCACAGGGTTGGCCGTTTCATCCGTCTGGCTGCCGCTGCCGGATTTTCCGGAAGCTGCCTTCCAGTAAGTCTGGTTGATGGTTTCCGCCACGTTCTTGGCGGTAACCAAACCATCATCTGCCATATTGATGGACGAAACTTTGCCATCCGCAGCCGTCAGTGCCTTGGTCTTCAGTCCATAGGTCACATTCGCTGCATCAGTTCCGGCAGATTCTGTGTTAGCGGTAAGATACTGGCTGCCCGTGAAGGACACCTTCTTGCCAGCGCCGATGTCAGCAACCTTCTGGCCGTCATTACCGGCAAGCTGCCAACCACTGCCGACCTGAGCCTGGACTTCTTTCAGCTGGGACACATTGACCGCATCGGCATCATCTGTGCCTTTTCCAACTCCGGTAATCTTATTGCCGCCATTATTCAGGCCAGTATTGGTCAGTTTCACAGGAGACTTGGTCTTGTCAGACGGTGTCAGAGTAATCCCCTGCCCATTCTGGATATAGGTATTGCCTGCGGCGTCAGTGGTCGTAATACCCTTCGCATCCTGAACCGTGGACCCATTCGTCGCATCGGACGTGGTGACTTGGGAAATACTGATTTCTTTATTCAGGCCGTAAGTAAACTGAGTGCCATCCTGAGTCAAAGTCAGGTTGTCGTCCTTGGCAAAATGAATAGTATCCCCGGCTTTAACTGAGGTCTTATTGTCCGGCGTATCGTCAGCCACCACACTGATGGAAGCACTATTAATGGCATTAGCTACATCCTGGGTCGTTGCCAGTCCATTGGCTGTGGAAGTAACCGTACCAGCCTTATCACCGGTACCAGAACCAAATGTGCCGGTGGTCACATCCACCTTCACCGTGGCATTGCCAGTGCTGTCATCCTTCGTGACTACAGACTTGGTATAGTTGCCGTTATCATAGGTCACGGTCTTGCCCTTACCGATATTGGCGTTTACATCTGCATTCGCCGGATCTTTGCCTTTGATTGTCCAACCTGCGTTCACATCGGACTGAATGGCTTTGAGCTGCGATACATTGACCGCATCCGTATCGTTACTGCCATTGGCAACACCACTGATGACCCTGTTTCCCGCGTCGATACCGCTGGCGGCAATCTTCGGCCCGCCGGAAATGGTGAGACCCTCTGTATCCAGTGTGCTATTGCCGGTAGTGACTTTCTTCAGGGAAATCTCCTGATTCAGGTTGTAGGAAACAGCACCGCTCTCTTCTACAGAAGCAGTTGTATTAGTGCCGTCATTGAAGGTCAGGCCGTTTTTCAGCGTCACCGATTTCGCAGCTTCTTTGTTGGCTTTCACTGCCAGATTGTCCACATTCACCGTATAGGTATGGTGTCCATCAGCATCTGTATCAGCCAAAGTGATATTCGTGCCCTGGGTCAGCAATGTACGGGCAGACTGCAGCTGCTTAACATTAACCGCATCTGCATCATCCGTACCTGCCGTCACATTATGGATTTTCTGGCTGGCTGCATCAATGCCGCTGCTGGTAAATTTCGGGCCATTGGCAATCGTAAGGCCTGTGGTATCCAGGGTAGTCTTTACGGTTCCATCAGCACCAGCCAATGTCATCTGGCCGCCGTTGGTCCCTGTGCCGTCGAGCTTGATGGTTTCTTTATAGCTTTCCCCACTGCCAGAGCCCAACTGAGCGGTGTTCAGGTCCTTGAGGTTGCTGGCCAGCTGTACATGGAGGGCATTCTTGTCCGCATCTGCAACAACAGCAATGTTATTGCCGGTGAGCTTGGCAGTATCCACCGTGTTGGTGGTCTTGCCATCGACGTTGGACGAAGTGACAGCATCGCTGCCGCCGGTGATGGAAATAGCCTCGTTGGAGCCACGGGCCACGACGTTCTGATCGTCTGCCGCAGTGGTACCGAAGCTGGAATTGTCACCGCCGAAGCGGATCTGGCGGGTCAGAGCATAGAGTTGGGAGCCGTTGACGGCGTCGGTGCTCGTAGGACCGACAAGGCCAGCAGATACGTTCTGGATGCGGCGGGTAGCGTCTTTACTGCCTACTGTAACAATACCATCAGCCTGACTGCCCGCATAGTTGCAGCTACTATCATTGCCATAGGTGTAATCTGTGTCGTAGTTGGTCACGCCGGCAGAGATACCGTCCTTGTCCATTGCCGCGATATTGGCCGCATGGATATACTTGGCTTCATATTTCTGCTTGATGGCATTTTTGGCTTCGTCTGTGGCAGCGTTCTTGTATTCATCCGAAGCAAGTGCTTCTGTATCGCCCTGGTCTTGGGCCAACTGGATGGCTTCCGCCGTTGCCGACTTAGACGCCGTGGCGGAAGATTTTGTGCCGAGATAGACGGAATTGCCGAGAGTAGCTGTCACATCGTTGCCGAGGATCTGGAGATTGGATACGGGTGTCGACTGCTTTGTTGCATCGACGGCGTTGTATTGGCTTTGAAATACTTGTACAGATTGGACACATAAGTGATATTCCCGCTGTTGTCCGTGATTTTTTCCACACCCAGGGCATTGACGGCTGAATCCAAAGCCAGCAGATTGTAGGCAGTGGATTGCCCGTTATAAATATAGAAACCGTTTTCAGGAGGCCGCAGTTCCGTATACAAGGTTCCGCCAGTGAGCAGTTATTCGTTTCCATCAGCAATGGTCCCAATACCCAGGGCTTCACCCCAGAGTTTGGCATTGTCTTCCTGCTTTTTCTTTTTTTCATCATCTGTAGCGCCAGTGGTGATGTTTTTACCAATATTGGATGCATTCACATTGGCCTTGGAAGCCAGGCTGTTGTCGCCAGTAGTCAGTTTGGTTTCCAAGTCACTGATGGCCGTTGTATTAGCGGCAATATTGCTCGTATTCGTAGCAATGCTTGCTGTGTTTTTGTCTATTGCCGTCTTATTCGCAGCAATAGTGCTTGTATTCTTGGCAATGCTTGTAATATTCTTTTCTATCGCCGTCTTATTTTCACCAATAGCGGTTTTATTACCCTCTATATTACTTTGATTGGTTCCGATATTAGTTGTATTCGTATCTATTGATGTTTTATTGTTAGCAATATCCTGGGCATTCTTGACTACCTGCTTATCCAGAGCCTGGATATTCTTGACTTCTGTATTGGTATCAGAGATATAGGTAGTATCCCCACTCCCCGTATTCCCACTTCCCTCTTCTGCCTGCACGGCCACCCCCACGGGCATAGCCAGGCTCATGGACAAGACGGTCATCACGATGCCTCGGGCCAGGCTCCCGTGTTTGCTGAAAACGGTTTTCAGCATTTCTGGGGTTTCTGATTTGGTACGGCCTTTGGCAAGTTCGGATACGACTTGATACATGCATCGCGTCCGGTTGTAAATGACTTTATACGTCTTGTTCATGATAAAACCTCCTGCACGCCTTATGATGTCACAATGAGTTCAAGTAATTCAGTCTATTTCATCAAATATATGCTTATAATAGTGACAAAATATGGCATTTTTATATGCGAATTGTATACACTATTCATTATATGCCTCTGATAAGTATTTTTCAATAAACCCGCCATACGTTTGTAAAATAAGACAGGTCTGTCCATTTCTCGTGCAATTTTTCACGGTATATTGACGGTTGCCTCGGCGACGCGCTATAGTAAAATGAAGAAGGAGGTGTTATCGTGAAAATTTGGAAACAGGCTATCCTGGCCGCCTTGTTCTGCACCTGCACGACCTTGTCCGGACGGGCTGCCGACGAAGCTGCCAAAACGGTCCCAGCCGAGCCAGCCGCACAGGTCCAGGCCGCTAATCCGGCTGATACAGCCAAGGCCAGTGTACCGACGGACCCTTTGGCCGGCCATACGGGCAAGATCATCGACAAATACTACCTGACCAAAGGGTCGACCTATAAAGACGTGACGACGCTACTCCAGACCATCGACTCCCATCGGACCAGCTTGGACGCCAAGGACAGGCCCTATTATTTCCGCGTCGACAAAGACCTGACGGATAAGTATTTCCGCCGCGTCCGGGCCTATGACGACAAGACAACGGAACAGATTGGCGAATACTTAGTTGCCAAAGATAAGAGTTCCGTCTGGCGCATGGACACATCTCATGAAGGCCTGATTTATGGCAGTGCCGAAAAAATGATGAAAAAGAGCCGCATCATTATCTACCCGCGCTATCTGGCCTTGGGCAGCAAGGGCCTCGTCGCCTTGCAGACGCCCGGCAATGTTCCCTATGACCTAACGGCTAAAAGCCTCAATGAATCGGTCGCCAAAATTGGAGAAGACAACACGATCATCCCCGTAAAGACAGGCCAAGTCGATATCTTGGCGGACGTCACCGTCGGCGACATCAAAGAAACGGCATCGCGCCGCATCTCCGTCGTCACCCAGGCCGATTTGGAACGCATGGCCTACAACGCCTACCTGACCCAACTGTATATGGACACCTATTGGAACTGGGGCGGCCCCTTTTACCGTGATTGGGGCTGGCACCGTCCACCACCGCCGCACCATGGCCACCGGCCACCGCGGAGATGATAAAAGGGCTTGTCGCACGTGCGACAAGCCCTTTTAAGTGGTTAGTGGCTAGCAGTTAGTGGTTAGTAGATGGTGTTAAATTTAAAAGTCATCTTCTGCAAACTACAGACTCTGTACTACAAACTATAAAGCAAAAATTCCTAACGGGTCGCCCACGTGCGACCCCTAACGAACTCGGTACTACTCTTAGCACTGTACGAGCTCCTACGAGCCACGAACCACTAGCCACGAGCCACTAAACTCACACCAAATGTCTGGGAGCAGCCGAGACGGCACCTTCCAGGCTTTCTTTTTCTGTTTTGTAGATGCGTTCGGCGATTTCGTCGACTTTGTGGGTCAGCCACATATAAGCCGTTGTACCCTCGCGGTAATCGGCTTCAGCATACATATCGATGCGGCCATCTTCTCGCAGTTGTTCGACTTGGCAGAAGGCCTTGCTGTTTCCTTTAGGGTAAATGGCAAAGGTCGATCCGCCGAATTTTTTGACTACCGAAAAGGCCGGCACATCGCTGGGCCCGTCGGCAATATAAATCATATTGGGAAAAGCGACGCGCCGCAGAGCATCGGACATCCTGGCATTGACGTCGATTTCCGGATGCTGGGGCACGCCTTTATTGATTTCAAAAAGGGCCCGCGTCTTAGTCGTATTGTCGATGGTGTAGCCCACTTCGCTGATAATCTTATGCTTTTCTCCATCAAGCCCTTCAATGAGGTCACAGCCCCAGATAGCTTCGACATAAGGCATGACCGCCGACCCTTTGATGATAGCCGACATACCGGTACTGACGATGTAATGTTCCACGCGAATATTGTACTCGCGGTACTTGGGATTGTCTTCGACGACGCGCTGGAGGTTCTTGAAAATCTCCGGGACGCCGTGATAATATTTCTGTTTCTGACCAAATGTCTTCAGCTTTTCATTGTTCAGGCCCTTGAAAATCCCTTTCTGCGCATCCTTGATGAACTGATTCAAGTAAATCGTATCGGCATTGACCTTGACGCCTTCCTTGGCATAGCGCGCCGGCAATTCATTGACATGTTGCCAGAATTTCGCCTTGTCAATATGATATTCCTCAAAAATCGGGTCCTGCATGTTCCCGTCGATCAAAGTCTTATCGAAATCCCAAATCACAGCAATGATGTTCTGCATAAAACCCACCCCCGCTTTCAGGCAATCAGAAGGAAAAGGTATCTTTCAACCCCAGCCACTGCTGGTCTTTATCGCTCAAATTCAACGGGGTCCCGTCTTCGAGATGATAACCGGCGGCACTGGGCGAACCTTTATATTCACCCACGAGCTGAGGCCACTGGATGCCGATTTCCGGGTCGTTCCAAGCCATGCCGCCTTCATCATTGGGATGCCAGAAATCGTTGACTTTATAGCAAAATTCAGCGACATCGCTGAGGACTAGGAAGCCATGGGCAAAGCCTTCCGGAATGAGGAACTGCTTCTTGTTTTCTTCCGTCAATTCGACGCCATACCACTTACCATAGGTTTTGGAATCACGGCGCAAATCGACAGCGACATCAAAGACACTACCGCGGACGGCACGGACGAGCTTGCACTGTGGAAAATGTTTCTGGAAATGAAGCCCCCGCAAGACCCCTTTCGTCGACATGGACTGATTATCCTGAACAAAATTAATATGGAACCCCGCTTCCTCCATATCCTTCTGATTATACGTTTCCATAAAATATCCACGGCCATCACCATGAACCGTCGGCATAATGACACAAAGCCCGTCAATGCCGCCCACATTCTTTTCAACCTTTATCTGACCCATTGTTATATCTCCCTTCATGCATGTTTCCTTTATTATAACATATTCAGTTAAACGCAGGCCGCTCTTGTCGTTCATCGTAGGTCGTTCGTCAACGAGCCACGAACCACTAGCTACGAGCCACTAAATTCCCCAAATACCTCCGCAAGGCATCTTTCCAGTCAGGTAGCGGCCGGAAGCCATTGGCGGCGAGTTTGCTTTTATCCAAGCGGGAATTGAAGGGCCGTTTGGCTTTGGACAGGCCGTATTCTTCTGTCGTGACAGGAATGACTTTCGTCGTATAGCCGGCTTGGCGATAGATTTCACAGGTAAAATCATACCAAGAAATATACCCGCCTTCATTGGTCGCATGATAATAACCGTATTTGTCGCTTTCCATCATATCCACCAACAGCCGGGCCAAATCAAAAGTATACGTCGGCGTCCCGATCTGGTCATTGACGACGCGGACCGTATCATGAGTCTTACCGACATTGAGCATGGTCTTGACGAAATTCTTGCCATTCTGACCGAATACCCAGGCAATGCGGACGATGAAATATTTTTTCAGCGTCTGCGATACAGCCAATTCCCCTTCCAGCTTCGTCTGACCATAGACATTGAGGGGCTGGTAATCCTTACAATCCGGCTGCCACGGCTCCGTCCCCTGACCGTTGAATACATAATCCGTACTGAGATAGAGCATCTTGCAGTCCAGTTCTTTGCAGACATCGGCAATATGCTGTGTCCCGCCGGCATTGACGGCCCGGACCTGAGCCACTTTGTCATCATCTTCGGCCAAATCGACAGCCGTCCAAGCCGCACAGTGAATGACCGCATCGGGCTGCACGTCCGTAATGACCCGCCGTACGACATCAGCATCGGTAATATCCAAAGACACATACGGCGCCGTCGTCACTGCCGTCCCATCAGCCATACCACTGTACACCGCCTTCGAACCACTGCCCACGGCTATATGCCCGCGGCGAATCAATTCATTCATCACATCATGACCCAACTGGCCATTCACACCCGTTACAAAGATTTTCATAGGATGGATTCCCCTTTCATACTTTCTTATTACACCATCGTTATCAGGTAAACGCAGACCACAGACCGCCTGCAAACTGCGTTCATTTCACATCGCCTTTACGCAATTTCTCTGAATTGACAATCCCAACACCTGTAGGGGCGACCACGCGGGGCGCCCGTTCGGAATGGCGAGGCATAACAACATACTGCGTGCCATGTTGACCGTCCGGATATCTCTCCAACTGTTCACAGCGGGCCGCCCTTTGGGACGGCCCCTACAGCTGCGGCTTGTAGCCGCATAATTTTTTTATCGCCTGCATGCGATTTCGTAGGGGACGTCCTGCTAAGGCGTCCCGCGTGAATCCTAGGCATGGCCAGAATTTATGACGAACGATTCATGGTCGTAATACAATCATGAATTGTCGCGGCAACGCCGCATCTGAATCCGAGGCGGCCTGCGAACTGCGCCGGGGTTTCAGCCCCGGCTTCCATACATCTTCTGGTAATACTGCTGGTATTCGCCGGAAATGATGGGCTGCCACCAGTCTTCGTGGTCCAAGTACCACTGGATGGTCTTTTTGATGCCGTCGGCAAATTTCGTTTCCGGCAGCCAGCCCAGTTCTTCATGGATTTTCGTCGGGTCGATAGCGTAGCGCCGGTCATGACCTTTGCGGTCGGTAACATGATGGATGAGGCTTTCCGGCTTGCCTAATGCTTTGCAAATCAATTTGACGATGTCGATGTTCTTCATTTCATTGTGACCGCCGACGTTATAGACTTCGCCGACACGGCCCTTCTGGAGGATGAGGTCGATAGCCCGGCAATGATCTTCGACATAGAGCCAGTCGCGGACATTTAGGCCGTCTCCATAGACAGGTAGCGGCTTGTCATGCAGGGCATTGATAATCATGAGGGGAATCAGCTTTTCCGGAAAATGATAGGGCCCATAGTTATTGGAACAGCGGCTGATGGTCACCGGCAAACCATAAGTCCGATGATAAGCCAGGACCAAAAGGTCTGCCGAAGCCTTGGAGGAACTGTACGGGCTGGACGTGTGAATCGGCGTCGTTTCTGTAAAGAACAAATCTGGACGGTCCAAGGGCAAATCCCCATAGACTTCATCCGTCGATACCTGATGATACCGCTGGATGCCGTACTTGCGGCAGGCATCCATGAGGACCGCCGTCCCCATGATATTCGTTTCCAAGAAAATCGCCGGATTCTCAATGGATCGGTCGACATGGGATTCCGCCGCAAAATTGACGACTACATCGGGATGTTCTTCTTCGAATAACGAATACACCGCATCGCGGTCACAAATATCGGCCTTGACAAAGCGGAAATTATCCTGCCCCATAACTGGTGCCAACGTCGATAAATTCCCGGCATACGTCAACTTATCCAAACAAATCACCCGGTCCTGCGGATGCTCCCTCAACATATGAAACACAAAATTCGACCCAATAAACCCGGCACCGCCGGTGATGATGATGTTCATTCTAGGGTTCACTCCTTTTATACAAACTATCTTTATACGATAAGTGGCTAGTGGTTCGTGGCTCGTGGCTAGCCAGGTTTGCTATTTTATCTATTCATTCAAAGCACGAGCCACGAACCACTAATACCAAAATCCCTAACTGCTGCTTTTTAAGCCTTTAAAAAACGTCCTTCAAAAATCTCCCTTCTGCGACTTTTTTCAAATATTGTCCATATGGGCTCTTGCCGTATTTTATGGCGCTTTCCATGAGTGTGTCTTTGTCGATCCAGCCGTGGCCATAGGCGATGTCTTCTAAGGCGGCAATCTGGATGCCGGCTCTCGTTTCTACGGCCTTGACGAAATTCGAAGCTTCGCTCAGGCTGTTGACTGTTCCCGTATCGAGCCAGGCGTAACCCCGTCCCAGGGTGACGACGTTGAGATTCCCCTTTTCCAAATACATCTGATTCAAGTCCGTGATTTCCAGTTCGCCCCGCGCCGACGGCTTGACCTGTTTGGCATATTCACAAACATGCTTATCATAAAAATACAGGCCCGTAACAGCGTAATTCGTCTTTGGCTGTGCCGGTTTTTCTTCAATAGAAATGGCTTTGCCCTTTTCATCAAATTCAATGACGCCGAACCGTTCCGGATCATCGACATAATAGCCAAACACCGTAGCCCCTTCCGTATTGGCTGCAGCCTGCTGCAAATGACGGGTCAGCCCAGCACCGTAGAAAATATTATCGCCCAAAACCATAGCACACGGTTCCCCAGCAATGAATTCTTCACCGAGAATAAAGGCCTGAGCCAATCCATCTGGCGACGGCTGCACCTTATAACTCAAATGGATACCATAACGGGACCCATCTCCCAGGAGCCGTTCAAAATTCGGCAAATCCGACGGCGTCGAAATAATCAAAATATCCCGAATCCCAGCCAACATCAACGTCGACAACGGATAATAAATCATGGGCTTATCATACACCGGCAACAACTGCTTAGACGTCACCATCGTCAACGGATACAGCCGCGTCCCACTACCACCAGCTAATACAATCCCTTTCAAAAAAATCACTCCTCACAGTAAATTTCAACATTTAATTATACCAAAAAAAGCCTGACATACAAAGTTATGAATAACTTTATACGACAGGCTCGTTTTTCTTACTTAACATACTGCTCAAAAAATGACCGTAGTCCTTCTTTCCCTTCCCATTTCCTGTTGCTTAATATGATAGCATAAGAAGACCCCCGAGGATGCCGCCCCGGGGGTCTTCGTATTACATATACACTTCTAACAATATCATTCTTTTCCTACGTTCATTATAGCATAATTTTCCTACCCGTAAAGGATAGTGGCCGGATTTAGAGCCGTTCCTACACCATGGTAATGTCTTTATACTGCGGCTCCACGATCCACTGGCCCTGATGATCCATAAGGCCCCAGCCTGTCTTTGTTTTGACCGGCGTCAGGCCGTTGCGGAAGCTTTTGACGTCCTGAATCTGGCCGGCGGCAGCACGATACTGAACCTGACCGTTCCTGTCGACAATGGCATACTCTTTCTTGTCGTTCCAGCACCAGGTATAATCTTCTAGGAGGAAAGCCAGCCATTTCACCTTGGCCGGGAATTCCGCAACGAAGGCCCCTGTTTCCTGACTGATGAGCATATTTTTATCGCCTTTCGTCAGCAAAAGGCGCTGTGCCCCCAGGAACTGTACGCCATCATAGGCAAAATCGATGACCTGTGCCCCATCGACCATGCTGAAGACGCCCCATTTCCCATTCTCTTTATCTTTCAAAGAAACAAAGCCGTCGACATCATCCAAAAGCCGCCCATCATCAAGACTGTAATTTCCCGGCGCAATTAGGTACTGCCCCTTGCGGTTGACGAAGCCCAATTTCCCTTTATTGCGAACGAAGGTGCCAAATTCCGTCATCGGATAAACGGCATCATTTTTGCTGTCGATGACGATATTGCCGACGCGGTCGAGATAGCCCCGCTTCACGCCGTCATAAGTTAAAGGCGCCACTTCGTCATCGTAATAGACGGAATGCGTCGACGAGCCAATCAGCACACCGGCGAGGAAACCTCCCAAATTAAAATGGCTGACCCTGCGCTGGTATTCCGCCAGACCGTGGTGATAGGGCAAAATGACATCATACGGCGCAGCGAACTGGACCCGGCCTTTTTCATCAATGGCCACTTTCTCGCCCTTATTGTCCTTGACGAAAGCCAGGCCTTCACTGAAGTCAGCCAGCACAGCCTTATACGTCGGCGCCACTACGATATCCCCATTCTTGTCCTGAATACCATAACGGCCCTGATCCTTGAAGAAATGGACCGACGCTGCTTCTTTCTCCGGCCAAACCGCCGGTGCGCCCTGCTTATCGACATAAGCCGTCCCTCTCTTCCCTTCCGTCATAAACACGCCTTTACCGGCATAGGACAGCGACTTATACGCCGGCGCCATGAGCCATTTTCCGTCCGTGCCCATTAGGCCCCACTTATCGGTACCGTCTTTGACTGCAGCCAGGACCCCGTCCTTATAATTGGCATCGTATTCCTCTTTGACCTGAGAAGAAATCGTCTCCATCCCCGGCGGCGGCAAATGCCTGGCCATCGCCGGAAAGACAATATCCCCCAATGACGAAGGGCGGCTGACACTCCAGCCCGAATACGACGCCGACTCACGCGTCGACGAATGCCACTCCTCCTGCGTCACCACCGTCGTATGCACCTCACGATGCACCTGTCCCTCGAGCGAAGCCGGCTCAGCGGCCTGCACCGCCAAAATAGATAAAGAACTACATAAAAAGCCTGCTAAAATGAATCGCTTCAATGAAAAATGGTTGTACATGTCGCTCTCCTTTTCAATCTAAAAACACAGGCGCCATCTTCAAACAATACGTTCATAACCAACGACGTCTGCCAAATTCCACAAATCGAATCATGCCTATAAGTATCCCTCAAAGAGTTCTTCCCCGTTCCATTCTTACCAATCACCGTAGTAACCGGTATTAAAAGGCTCACTTTTTCATCGACATTTACAGATGATATCGTTAAGCTGGCTATAAAGCTAATTGCAAAATTGCATTCTTCAAGAAGTCTAAGGCATGATTCGAAAAATCAAAACATTTAGCTTTTGATGCTTCCCCAATTTTCATTCCTACGAAACTATCCGTTCCAGATAGATAAGCATGTAGTCGGTTTTTGTGTGGCGTTCTAAATGAACAATCACGTTTTCGCTGTACTTCATCTAAATAAGAGTCTGCCACTTTCAATAAATTATTCCCAGAAAACTCCTCTTGTGACAGGTTCAAAATCTGACAACATAAATCTTCTAAAGTCCCATTAGAAAAAGTATCTTCCCTTTCTTTTCCAGGCAGCAAAACAAATCCAAAACGCATCCCTTCTTGATTTTCCACAAAGCGCCCATCCATAGCAATAGAAATTTGAAAAGCATCTTCCAAACTTTGTTGAATAGACTGGGCCGCACTAATAGCATTGGATTCTGCATCCCGCACCACTAAAAAACCTTTCATCTGGTCAAAATAATCAAGAGACGGAAAAAGGTGTAAAGTCTTTCTCATTTCTTCATTACCGCCCAAATTAATAATATTAAAAGTATCCGGAACTAATTTTTTATTTACCAAATATTCGATATAATAACGCAAAAACATCTCCTCATCTCGTCCCTCACAGAGAATGACATGCGGAATATTAGGCAATAGCTTAAAGGGCCGCTTGGTATGAGTCATACTAACGCACCTCCAATTCAGCATCCAAAGCTGCTTCTAAATCATCACCTGAAAACGCATAGGCCTTTCTACCTTTAGGAGATGCGCTAATTCTTTCGTAGCATAATGACGACAATTGGCCCAATTCTTTCATCGTCAATGCGGATTGCCGTAGAATATCCAAATTATGGGTCGTAATCAGCAATTGGCATTTCATTTTTAAGGCAGCTTCATACAACGTTTTCAAAACTTTGGGATACACACTATAATGGAATCCATTTTCTATTTCATCTAATAAAACAATCCCATTAGGACTCGTTAAAACGAGAAGAAGCAATTGTAACATTTTATTGATGCCATCACCCATATAAGTAATCGGCATTTTTACATTATCTGTTAAAATGATGTATACATAGGGGAGATTATTCTCTACAATCGTGGTAATATCTAAAATGCGAAAATCAAAAACGCGTAAAACATCCAATAGCGTTTCCTTTTTCCCATCTAATATAAACTTGCTGACCCATTCAGCAATAGTTGCATTATCCACCATATATACATTTTTATAAAAACTGACTTTCACAAAAGGAAGCTCCTCCATTTGTTTTTTAGAAGAAATAGACACATGGCGAATCTGGGTATTTTCAAATGAAAATCGCCCCTGTACCTTATGTTTCCCAATACTATTCGTGTACTGCAAAGCATAGAAATGCCTGTCCAAAAATCGAGGATCATATCCTTGTTTCAAAATTCCCGTAACAGTTCCTGCGTTAATATCAAGACTGGTGTTTTCATCTGACACTTTTTTCATTGAAAGCAGTGACTTTACATCGTTTTCCCGGGTAACGGAAAAAGAAAAAGAATTGGTTTGGTTGAAATCAAAAAATAAAGGATCCCAAATACGTTCTGGCGTAGCTTGCAAATTACCGTTACCATTTCTGCCCGCAGCTAAGGCAAAAAATATATTAGGATTTCGATAGCCAAAATTCAAGAAAACAGCTTCCAAAATAGCTGATTTACCAGAATTATTCCGTCCTCCAAATAAAGTGATAGGAGATAAATCCTTAACTAATAAATCCTGGAAACATCTAAAATTCTGTATTCTTAATGTTTTAATCATCTGCTCACCTACTTCACCGCACATAAAAACGAACAAACATTCCAAATTTAATATATCATATCTAGGGAAAATTAGCAAGATATCCATTGGCCTCTCGTAATGTCCCGAAATTTGAAAAAGCCACGAACCTAGAAAGTTCATGGCTTTTATCGCATTATGTAGACTGATTCAGATAGGTTCGAAAAGCATCTTTTATTTCAGGACGCCGCAAGGCATATTCCACCGTTGCTTTGAGGTAATCCAATTTATTACCGACATCATATGTTTATGATATAGTAAAAGCACCTTCCGTCACCTTCAAAAATCCTTTTTCACCACAGGGAATTAGTATTTTACGGCTGAATTCATCCCAGTCACTTATAACATGCCTATCTTTGGCGCAGGCCCTATATGAACTATCTGCAGAAACTGTCGAAATTGTGTAAAAGTTGTAAAGTACTCTTCTCCTCATATAACCTCATAATATATTTATAAACAGGATTTCTATTTCACATACAGTATAAAATAGCACTGAACATATTAATTCCAACCACGGATGGAAAATCATGGTCACGATAAAGAGAAAATTCTATAAAGAATTTTTCGTTTATAATAAAAATCCCCCATTAACATCGCTTAGAGATATAGTTATTCTGAGTGTTTCTTACGAAACGCATTTTTCTCTTCTATCGTCATAGTTATATCATCTTCTTTCACTTCATTATCCGATATAGATTGAAAATCAAAAAACAATACTCCGATGATAAACAAAAATAATCTTCCCGTTGAAAATATTGAATATGTAACCAGTGAAAAAAACAAGGGAACCAACATATGAATTATATTGATATGAATCATATAGCTGATTTGATTGTAAAGTTCCAGAAAGAATAAAGTAGGACTAATTATTAAAGTAATCGACCCGCAAACGATTATTTGAATAAAGTATTGTTTTAATTTATTAGCAATTTTCCCATCTTTATAAGCTAAAAAATTTTTAAACTCTTTTGTTTCTCTTAAGGTCGAAATAATACCAATAAGCACGCCAACAAAGCCAATAACTATAGATATTGAAGTCATAATAGCTGTATTACAATTAATAAAACTTTGCGCCTCGATTGTAAAAGTAAAATCGATATAAATCGACATAAAAAATACAATAACGCTAACCGTCAATGGAAGCCATTGTTCCAACCATATTAATATTTTTTGTTTCATTATTCTCTCAAACTCCTTAAATACCCCTCTCTCTTTTTCATTTTATCTATCATTTCTTTTATAATTGATTGATGCAGGACAGGCTTACGTGGAACTACTTCTAACTCAAGAACATCAAATAAATTTATCTGAAGAAAATTAAGAACTGTGGTCTCTTCATCATCACTCTCATTTTTACGCATATAAAACTCAGATTTATCAACTAAATTTTTATTTTTTTCTAAATCAGTAACTAGCTGCAATGTAGAATTAACATCTAAATTATCCTTTCGATTATATCCCATAGAAAATTCCATTAATCCTGTTGTTGAATGAATAGATTGGCAACTTTTAAAACTGCTAATTAACAATTCAGACTTAGTGCCTTCGGCTAACTGTGTATATTTTCCAATATTATTTAATTTTATAACAATTTTTCTAAATAACTTTTTATGCTTTATAGCTTCAACAACATTAGGAGATACTACAGGTTTTAATTGAAATTAATACTTTCCATCCCTATATTTTTGAGATAAATATTGTTCTACCCCTCTTGCAGTTAAAGCACCTCGATTATTCTGTATAGCTAAAACTTTCAAATCTAAATTATATACAACTGAACATTCTTTATCTATATATTCATTGTCTTCAAGAGGAATACTTTCAGAATGTTCATTTAATTTACTTTTTCTTAATGTATTAAAATCAGACATACGGTTAAACACTAATGCGACCAATGAATCATTACATTCTTTGGGATAAAAAAAAGTTTCTAATCTTGTATAATCACCTTGGTATTCAATAACTCGTTTTTCCAAAGGAATCTTCTCAATATCCCTCAAAAAAACGTCTATATCAAAATCAATGAGCATCTTTTTCCCATTCTTGTCTTTTTTAGTACATTCCAATTCATAATAATAGGCTTTGACTAACTTTTTTTGCATAGTAAATCTCCTTGTGCTTTAATCATTCTTATTATAGCCCAAAAACATAAGTGATTCAAGACAGAAAGATTTTATCAGGCAGTGTCAACCTATTGTGGATATTTTTGAATAAGAAAAACGTATAATTAGTCATCTGCATTTCATTAAGATGTTTAATTTTTTCATTTTGTTGCGCTAATTCATTTTTATAAGTTTCGAGTTCTTTTTGTGCTTTTTCTTGTTTTTCTTGCAAGGTAATGGCTAATTCTCGTTGTTTACGAAGTTTCAAAAAAGCCCCAATAGCCGTTGTCATAGAGATTATTATTGCAATATTACTATAAATCCAGCGAATTCCAGCTATAACGTCCGAAATGTTCATTAATCATATCCCCTACATTTTAAAAGTACTGCCTAAATCATCAAAATTCATTAAGCAAAAATATTTAGCATGCCAAGCGAACAAATTTTCTAATAACAATATATCATATCTACGGAAATTTATCAAGAAAACTCATAGTCTTCCGTAATGTCCTGAAATTCAAAAAGCCACGAACTTAGAAAGTCCATGGCTTTTTTTCATCATATGTATTGATTCAGATAAGTCCGAAAAGCATCTTTTACTTCAGGGCGCCGCAAGGCGTATTCTACCGTTGCTTTTAGGTAATCTAACTGATTGCCCACGTCGTAGCGTTTTCCTTCTATTTGGCAAGTATAGACAGCTTGGCGGCTGGCCATGATTTTTAGGGCATCGGCTAATCTGATTTCGCCGTTTTCATCGGGCTGGACGCGGCGCAGGATTTCAAATATATCTGGTGTCAGGACATAGCGTCCCAGCATGGCTGATTTTCCATCGGCTTCATGGCCGACTGCCTTTTCTACGTTGAGGAAACGGGAAATGCCTGTTTTCTCGGTAGCCACGCTTTGCAAAATATTCCGTGGAACGGCTTGCTCTCCATTCAATGTCTGGCAGCCTACCATAGTTGCGCCGTACTTATTATACATTCTCATCAGCTGATGCATGGCCGGTTCTTGTTCATGATAGATGATATCATCGCCGAGGAGGACAGCAAAAGGTTCATTGTCGATAAAGGATTCAGCACAAAGGATAGCATCCCCTAAGCCGCGCATATGTTTCTGACGAATGTAATGGACATTAATCTTCGAGATTTCCTGTACCAGTTCCAGGTACTGCAACTTCCCTTGCTGACGTAAGTGATACTCCAGCTCGACATTCGTATCAAAATGGTCCTCGATAGCCCGTTTCCCATGACCAGTGATAATCAAAATTTCTTCGATGCCGCTTTGAATGGCTTCTTCTACGACATACTGGATGACAGGCTTGTCTACAATGGGAATCATCTCTTTAGGGATTGATTTAGTCGCCGGCAAAAAGCGCGTCCCATAACCAGCCGCCGGGATAACGGCTTTACGAATGGGCTTCATATTTTTTCACCATCTCCAGGGCACTGGCAATGACATCATCCATATCATAGTACTTGTATTCCGCCAAGCGGCCACCAAAGATGACGTTTTTTTCTTTCGCCGCTAAGGCTGCATACTGTTCATATAAATGCTGATTCCGTTCATTATTGACCGGATAATAGGCTTCTTCGCCAGGATGCCAATCTGCCGGGTATTCTTTCGTAACATAAGTAACAGGCTGTTCGCCGAATTCAAAATGCTTATGTTCGATGCTGCGCGTATAGGGCGTTTCCCGATCCGTATAGTTCATAACAGCTACGCCTTGATAATTTTCTTCTTCCATCCGTTCCGTTTCAAAACGAAGCCCTCGATATTCCAGGCGTCCCAATTTATAGTCGAAGTATTCATCAATAGGACCGGTATAGACTACGGTCTTTGCCACCCCTTCATATTCATGACGATTCTGATTATAATCGACGCCAGTCCGCACTTCGATGCCTTCGAGCAGTGCGTTAATCAATACATTATAGCCGCCGATGGGAATGCCCTGATAACGGTCATTGAAATAATTATTATCAAACGTATAGCGTACAGGCAGGCGTTTGATGATGAAAGCCGGAAGTTCCGTGCAGCTCCGTCCCCACTGTTTTTCCGTGTACCCTTTGATCAGCTTCGTATAGATATCCGTACCAATAAGGGAAATGGCCTGTTCTTCCAGATTCTTCGGTTCCGTAATCCCCGCTTCCTGACGCTGCTGGGCAATCTTGGCAGCCGCCTGCTTCGGCGTGACGACACCCCACATCTTGGTAAAGGTATTCATATTAAAAGGCAGATTGTACAGCTCACCTTTATAGTTAGCTACCGGCGAATTGACATAATTATTGAATTCCACAAACTGATTCACATAATCCCAAACTTCCTTATTTGAGGTATGGAAAATATGAGCCCCATACTTGTGAATCCGGATACCTTCCTTTTCTTCACAATAGACATTCCCACCTACATGGCCACGCCGTTCCAGAACCAGGCAAGACTTACCAGCCTTCGTCATTTCATGGGCAAAGACAGAACCGAATAAACCACTACCGACAACTAGATAATCATACATCATAACAGCCTCCTACCTTTTCTAACCAAAATAGATATTATAACAAAATCTTTATTTTTTTCTCTTAAATTTATCACTTCCATGGCCTATGTGTTTATCTAATGGTTCCTTACAATTTCTGATGACTTCACCATTTTCAAAATCGATCACCTGCTCTTCATATACATTATTAGCTCTATCAATGACTCTCTTTTTTTGTAAAAATCTATTTCTTCCTACAGAAAAATCTTCTCCATATTGAAATTCCATTTTAGGTTCCCCCCTACCTGGTTCTTTATCTTTTCCTTTAATAAACTCGTGCGGCTGAAAATTTTCTATTACAGATAATTGTATATTTTTATTTTTAGATCCGCATCGAGGACAATATTTATTCCATTGCTTACTTTTTAAGCCACATTGTTTACATTCAAAATAAAAGTCTTTCATCTGCTTTCCTCACAATAATATAATGAATATTCTATTCACATAGAGATACCTAATCCACTACTCAGGACAACGAACATAAAGGGGTAATAGTCCAAGGTTCTATGAGTCCTGCACGAAATGCATCACAAGTAAAATAATCTTTCCTTATACTATCATCAAGCTTAAGCTTGGGAATATAAAAAGTCCTGATATCTGGATTTACTAATGATAAATGAATATATTGATTAAAATAACTAGATAGGGCAGAAGGAAAATTAGAAAGCAAATAGGGGCCAAATTGTACTGAGTATAAAATAATATTCGCAGCTATAGCATTTAATGCTGTTTCCAGTGATGCATCCGTAAAATGTTGTGCCCGGTCATGCTTTACACGATTATATTTATCATACCATATGAGAGATTGCGTAGGTTTTTCCTCATTCCAATCATCGAAAGGCTTAAACGAGCGCAAGTTTGCAAAAGGTTTAAACATGATTTCATAGTCAGTAAGATGCGCCCATGCATTTAACTTCACAAAATCTTTCGACATATAATCTTTTCCCTGTGAGGGAATACGATTTGCTCTCAGTATATTCCTACACTGATTTTCAAACTCTGTAGAAGCAAGAACAATCAGCTCTCTAATCCGATGTCCATAACAGGATAAATTACAATTCGCCGGCTCTATATAAGTGAATATATCAATAAGTTTTTGAAGCAGAAGAAACAAGGCCTGATCTTCATCCTCTTTCTCAAAAGAAGAATAATGAAGCCCCTGTTGCATCTCATCATAGGTGTACAATCCCGGCCGCCAGATAGAAGGATGAGTAACTCCAACTTCCTCGTACATTGACTGAATATTTTCCGCCCCAAATCTCTTAACCGCCCATTGTTCAAGTGAAATATTTTCTGTTTTTCCTTCAATCGCGGTAAGTCCAGGTGAAATAGTATACAGACCTTCTCCGCTACCATATATATGAACATAAAAATTTCCATCTTCATAAGCAAACCCCAATGGACATTTTTCATTCAATCGGTCATTTGGATTCCAATGTGGTAAAGTCAATTTAGTATTATGATAACAGATGGCCTTCATTAGGACTTCCTCCTTTCATGTCAATAGTCCTACCCTCTCACAGCTTTTCGCTTCATGACATAATTCCAGACAGTCACGATTGCCGTGGCAAATATCTTTGCCAGCATGTAGTACATACCAGCTAATTCTACAAACAGCCACATATAAAGCTGATTTAATCCCAAGCCTATGATACTAGAACCGATAAATAGCGTAGCTTGTTTTCGGTTCTGCTTTTTTGCTCCTTTAAACACGTAGACCACACATAGCCAGTAATTGAATATGACCGAAACCGTAAAAGAAACAGCAGAGGACCACAAATAGTACAATTCAATATACTCCGTACATATATATAATAATCCATAGTCTACAAGAAAAGATAGTCCGCCGACGATACAGAAGCGGATAATTTCTTCAAATTGATTTCTATTCATAATTATTTATTCCCTTTTGCATTATCAACTTTCATTCTCGGTTTGTTTTAGCGCCAACAATCCATATTTGTTATCAACTGATAATATTTTCTCAATACAATAATTTACCGTAAAATTATCATTCCTATAAAATTCATCTCCATTATATTTCTGTAGTATATTAAAAGATATGATACCACTATTATTGTTATATTGGAATTCTTGTTGTGCTTGAATTAATAGAATTAATTTTTTCATACAATATACTGCAGTTCTTGGATTAATAGAAAAATAAACATTTAAAAGTTTCGTCAACTCCAAAGAATTCAATTTTTCATCCTGATATATTTTCTTGTCCAATACATTATATATTGCATTTGAGATTTCTTCATAATTAAAGTTTGTAACAATATATTTGACTAAAAAACCAGTAAGTGTATATTGACTTAATTCGATAGTTTTTACACCAGCTTGAATCAAAGAGAAAGCCAAAATACCTTGATAATACTTAGGAGAGTTTTTTAAATCTTTTCGTCTCTTTTGCAGTGCATTTGCAATATTTCTTAATTTTATTGAAATATTTTCTATTTTATCATCATATGGCTGCTGATTTTGTTCATTTATAAGATGATTTACAAACTTTATTTGTAAATAACATAATTCGGTCAAAAAGCTTAAATTTTCTTTCTCTACAGCCTTAACCATAAGTGATTTTAATACCACACATATATTTCTTTTTTCCTGTGGATATTTAACTCTATTCATTAATTCATTGATAAATTTCAAAAATTCACTTCGATTATTTTCTGAAAGTTCTAGCGCAATGCCCCAAAATTGGCAATAAAATTCATCAACAACTTGTCCGAACATTTGATCATCTTCTATAGAAGCTAATACACTAGGATAAAAATTAAACATGCTGAAAAGTATTTCATGTTCTTCCTTTCTTCTATTTTTTTCATGCAATAAGGCAAAAAGTCTTCTATGATTTTTCAAAACATTTACGTATAAATCAAGGTACTCATCAGAATACCCTGATTCACTAATTTTATCCGATAATGATTTTAAATAGATAAGATTTTCAATTAAATATGTGTTTGCTTTTTTATATGTAATATTCAAATTTTTGTCAACGATATAAAATATTTCTTGATAAAGCACTTCAAATTTCCAGTTCAATTCTCGCAAAATCAAATCGTAGTTAAAAAATTTTTCTAATTTTTTCTCCACTAACAAAGGCAATATAGATATAATAGCTTCAAGCCTTTTAATTTCTTTATTACTTTTTTCTACCAGTGAATCAGCTTTAAGCATATTGAAAACAAACCGCACAAAGTATATAATCCAAACTAATACTCCAACTAGACAAAGTAAATTACCATATAAAATCGGAGCACTTCCATTTTCACTCCCTTGTTTAAATGCACTTCCGTATGCTACCATTAATTCAAGTAAAATAAAGCCGAACAAAAGTTTCGACGAAGATAAATCATTATGCACCAAATAAGATTCTGAAACATTCCTTTGCTGTCTAAAGTAAAAATAAAATAAAGTAATAACAAACGGAACAACAAAAAATAAGTTTATATTTGTCAATGATCTTGCTAAAGGATAAACTACAGAATTAATAAATTCAAAACTATCAAGAAATCCTAATTTTACAGGGCTAGCCAATAAGAGATATTTATGTTGAAGCCACAATAAAAATATTGATGACGCTATCACAAATAGAAGTTGAAAAAAAAATGGAATCTTTCTTCTAAACCATAGTACCCAATAATCATATATAATGATAATATTTTTTATCTTAATCACCTTACTCATTTTCATTAAATATTAGCTCAGAAAAAAAACTATCTAAGTTCTCATTAGAAATCGGAGTATTCAGTCCTTTTTTTATCGCTATTTTCCAGGGCATTTCAGCATGAGTCATTTCTTCTAATTGTGGCCCCGACAAATTTCCGAAAATCTGCCAGATTAGCTGCAGAATTTCTTCAACCTCTGGATATTTCTTTATTTTATCTATCGAATCCTGATTTCTTTCTATTGGAATTGAATGATATGACCATTTTTTATACTTTTGGTATAACTCTCTACATACAGGACCATGTCTCCACGCTTCTAATGATTCATTAAAAAGAGAGCGCTCTGTAAAAGCCAAAACAAAACCTTGGGCATAATAGATTAATTTTTGTAATTTTAGATGAGTAATATCTTGATTTTTTTGTTTTCTTTCTTGTGCCAAAAAGTAATCGGCAATTTGAAAAACAGTAAAATTATAAGACTCGTTACTATTCTTCATGTCCTCCTTCCTCCTTTCAATGAAATCGCAAAACAACTTTCCTATTTATTATAATATTAAATAAATCTGTTATGAACAAGAAGAATTTTACTCATGTTTCAGCATCATCCTGATAATGTTCATCTGAATTTCAAAATTTTTGCGGCTATTTTTCGCGTTTGTATCTAATATAAGCCCACTGGACAGAGATAATAATGTCATGACCATTAACACAGCACTAGCAATAAAGGTTGGGAATCTGGGAACTAATCCCGTATCAACATAATCAATAAATACAGGAACAAACAGTAACAGTGATAATATAAACAGGATGCCTGACATCCAGCCAAAAAAGTGCATAGGCTTGTAATCACGATAGAGGTTAAAAATCGTTAATAATACCTTCAATCCATCAGAATAAGTATTCAGCTTACTTTCGCTGCCTTCCGGACGATCGCGATATTGGACAGGGATGCTTTTTAACATCAAATTTTTATCCAGTGCATGAATTGTCATTTCTGTTTCAATCTCAAATCCTTGAGATAAGATAGGAAAGGTTTTAACAAAAAGTGGACTAAAGGCCCGATATCCCGTCATAACGTCCAATATTAATTCTTTCGGATGCCATAACTTATTAATGGCTTTACGTACGATATCGTTACCAAAGTTATGAAAAAGACGCTTATTTTCCGTAAAATATGTAGAAGAAAGTCGATCACCAATAACCATATCTGCTTTGCCATCAAGCACAAGCCGACACATCTCCCTAGCATTTTCAGCTGGATATGTATCGTCTCCATCTATCATAAGATAACAATCGGCATCAATATCACGAAACATGGTACGAATAACATTGCCCTTACCTTGACGATATTCATGCCGCACAATCGCCCCCCCCCTGATAGGCAAGTTCTGCTGTACTATCTGTAGAGTTATTATCATAAACATAAATATCAGCATCAGGCAATACAGCATGATAATCTTGGACTACTTTTTTAATTGTCAGAGCTTCGTTATAGCAAGGAATCAAAACTACAATTTTTTTCATTTTATAATGCACAACTCCTTTAAAGAGAAAACACCCCACAACGGAAACGATACAATTATAGGTAACATATATCGAGCATCAGCTCCTACTGGAGAAAGCAAACAAACACTAAAGGTCAAAAGCAAAGGCATACTTATAGAAACAACATTCCATTTTTTCTTAATAATAGCCATACCGAAGAAAAATAGCAGAGACCACACAAAAAAGCTACAATTATAATATAAATTAAGAAATGGTAATCCCATAAAAACATCAGGAATGGTTCTAAGTATGGATTGAAGAGTTGTAAATTTAGACATTGTATCAAAATGTATTATATCATCTCTTAATACATCATCTTTAGGAATGACATAATACCCATAATCAATAGGACGAATAAAAGGATAAAAATACCCATAATTTTGATTAAACACTGCTTGAATGTACACGGCAGGATATTTTTTTAAATATTTAAGATATATATTTTTCCATTTTATATAGTTTTCACTATTTTCTGTGAATGCATTTTTTACAGGATCCGCAAAAGCAGGGTTATATATTTTTTTTAAACTCTGTTGATTGAAAATTTCTTGTAAGTTGCTCATATCTTCTTTATCAATTTGCTTTTCACTCCAAACTAATCTTGCAGTTTGTTGAAATGGAATGGCTAAAGCCTCTTTAGATGGACTTGTAATATTGTAAATATTTAAAATAAAAGTATACGATAAAAACATTATAATATAAAAGAAAATCATAGAAATCCATTTCCTTTTAACTGTACGAATTATGTCAATGTTAAGAATGGTATAAAATATTAACGATAAAATTATAATGACAAATCCTTCTTTTCTGAATAAAGCAACTAAAGACATACAAATAAGTAGTTTTAGCCATACTTTAAAGGATTTTTTTCCCATACGATACTTCTGTATTTCAACTAGAATTGCCAAGAAACATGAAAAAGATAAATAATAAATTGTATCTTTTCCTAAACTGATTCCCCAAATAGCTAATATAGGATTTAATAAAAAGTAAAAATAAGAAATCATTAAAATAAGTGGGTTATTTGTAATACATGCAATTGTTTTTAATATAACTGCAAATATTATTGCTTGAAATATAGATTGTACAAAGCAAAAAATAAACAATCCCAAATTATAACTAAATATTATTTTCCCAATTTCTATTATTACGCCTTCGAATAATGTAGAAATAATTGGATGATGATTATTTAATAAATAGATACCATAAAACTGAGTTAACTGATATCTACCATCCCAAGTTATAATGCCAGGAAAAAATGTAATAAGATGAACAAAATTAATAATCAAAAAGCTCATCAAAGATATTTTAAAAATATTTTTTTTATTTAGTAAATTAAACGATTCATTTATATTATTTATTTTATTGAATAATATAAATAATATAAATAGATAAAATCCGACTGAAATTGCCGAAAAAACTGAAAGTATCAAAATAAAAATAAAATTAAAAATCGAGCCAAAAACCAAGGACCAATTATTTAAAATAAAGTAACTTTTTCCAAAGCTAAAGGAAACGCTCCAAAATAACGAAAAACAAATAATATACTTTTTTATTTTAAGCTCAATTGTTTTTTCATTTTTATTATAAAAGAAAACAGAAAAACTACTAAGTATTACTATTAGCGTAACCGGCATCCAATATGCTGATAAAAAAAAATGTTTAAAAATCCATATTCCAGGATGAAAATCACTACTTTTAAAGCCTAACGTAAAAAGACAAAAAAAGAAATAATTACTGATTGGTATAAGAAAAAAAAGTAAAGTATTTCTTCTTTTTGATAGATATAAGAAAAAATTATTACATTGATTCATAAACTCCTCCCAAAATACTATTAATTGCGCAATTACTAAAAAGGTAGGCAATATCTCTTGACCTAACTATTCATGGCCAACTTGCCTTGCAAACCTTCCCATCCCTTCGCTTTCTTCACTGGAATTTCTTGTCTCAGGTGACACATCGCTACTTGAACAGCTATTATCGGGCCCTTCGGAATAAAATAGTGACGAGCCGTTCTCTCCGCCTGCAAACTACGGAATTGGCTTGCAGCCTGATTCCAGCGGCTTTACAGAATGAGCCGGTCTTCCTCAGTGTCGATGATACGACGGTGCCGAAGTTCGGCAGGAAGTTCGATGCCGTTTCCTTGCTGCATGACCATGCCTGCCATACAGGCAAGCCCTATGTGAACGGCCATTGCTTCGTCAGTTTGACCCTGAGTGTCCCCGTCCTGAGCCAGTGCGAAGGGAAGGCTCCGCTCATCCGCTATCTAGCGGTTCCCGTAGGCTACCGGATGCGGACGAAAGAAAAGGCGAAGCTTGAGTTGGCCGGTGATCTCATCGAGGAGGTGATGCCCTTATTGAAAGACCGGCAGGTACTGCTGTTCTTTGACAGTTGGTATGCCAAAAGCTCGCTGATAGAGCGGTTTTTGCAGTATCCCCACTTGGCCATCATCTGCAATGTCCGCAGTGATTCGGCAATGTATGAATTGCCACCATTGCCTAGCAGCATGAAGGTCGGTCATCGGATTGTTTTGACCCATATCTGTGGGAATCGCCGTATTCATGCCTATGTAAGCTGCACTGCGTCGGGTTCCCGTCGGCTTTTCTTCAGCACCTTGGATCCCAGCGCCCTGCATATGATCTGTGCCTGGCAGGAACGAGAAATCTTACGGGACGCACCGGCAGAGGGCATGAACTATTATCCTTTGAAGTTATACAGGCTGCGTTGGGCCATTGAAACCAACTACTATGAGCAGAAGACCTTCTGGTCGCTGAATGCCTACCGGATTCGCCGTCAAAATGGCATTGAACATATGGTGAATTTGGAAAACCTCGTTCACAGCAGCTTGAAAATGTTGCCGTATCTAGACGAGCATTTTGCAAAGTACCAAAACGTCCGCCCACAAGAGTTACGAAGCCATATAAGCTGGCAAATACAGCTTGAAATATTTTTGGGCACTTTGGTCTCTAAGGCCCAAACCGCAAAAAATCCCACGGGCTTAGTTCAGGCCTTGTGTAAACTCGCTTCGTCAACTTCCAAGGTGGCGTAAAAGTTGTAAAGTGCTGATAATATTGCAAGCATGCCACAAATATGTCACGGTCATGGTACAAAAACATTTATCTATAAACTGTTTATAGGCATTATTTTATAAATCAAAATCGGCAATGATTTTGCGATATTTTTTCAATACGTGCCGATTGGTCTTGACATATTTTTTGAGGCTCTGGTAGGCTTCGTATTTTTTATTGCCGTAATGATGGGCCAGGCGCAAGCCAACGGAGGTCACTGGCACGAGCCACCAGGTATGGGTAAAGGCGCCGACGGCTATGCCCAGGGTGTGACAGACATAGGAAATCAAAGACCGCCGACCGAATTCTTTTCCCTTTTTATAGTCGGACATTTCCTTTTTCCGGGCTACGGAATAGGCGATGATAGCATACGGAATGAGGGCCGGCAGGAAGAATTCATGACCGGTGTCGCTCATGGTCAAGACATGGGAATGTACGTAATCGGTCAATTCTTCGTTGGATATGCCGCTGTTGATCAAATGGTCTGCCATATCCCCCAGGGTGACCTGGCTGTATACTTCATCTGTCGAAACGATGTTGATGTACGGATAGCGCTCAAAAGCGTGTTCGATGTAATCCGCCGATTCTGTCGCCTTGAGCTGCAAGGCTTCATCCATGCGGCCTGCATCGTCTAAAATGGCAATGTCCCATCCCGGCTGGGTTGCTGAATTGGCCAGTTCCGCGTGGTATCCTGCCGGTAAATGACCATCATTCAAATAGTCCGTATACCGCAGTTCAAACAGTTTTCCTTTAATGCCGTTGGTAAAGCCCATGAGCTGCTCTTCATCCATCTTAGCAGCAGCTTCATGGAGGCTCATGGCCGCCGCTTTATCCGGATAAGCCAGTTCATAAGCCTGTTGCAGGTCACTGGGGATATGCCAGCTGAAGAGACGGCTGAGAAAGCTGCCCGAAGCCAGGCCCAGCGAATCCATGAGTAATTCTTTTTTCTTATCTTCCGACAGACGGGCTTCGTTCAAGCGCTGGGTCAGTTGCTGATACTCCCGGGCCTGAGACTGCATTTCATCAAATAATGCTTCGAAATCCTTTTGCCGGTAAAATAACCCGCGGGTATTGGTGAAAAGGCTGACGCTGGCTTTCGAAGCGCCTACGGCCAAGCCGCCCGCGAGACTGCCAGCCTTTTTAGCCATTTTGATTTTATCTTTTGTTTCCCATTTTCTACGCATATTCAACCTCATTTCACAACCACGATTCCATGTTTCAACGACGTAACGTACTCTTTGTTTATACTATATCATAATTATAAAAGCAGTATCATGGCAAAAATCGGGAGAACGACTGCAATTCATGAAAACGCAGAATAATATGTATAATTATTTTTTGCTAGCTGAAATAATCAGCACAATAAGCATAGCAAAAGCTATCATTAATGATAAGGCTTCGTATACACTCATGCCGATCACCCCGCTTTCGCGAGGAAAACCGAATACATCGAACTATCTCATGAGAATAAGTTCATCATGTTTTTAGACAGACTTCAAGAAAGGGTCGCCAGCTCGTGTTAGTCTTAAGGGGATTTAACATGAGCTGGCGGCTTTTTTATACTTGAACGAACGTTTTCAATGGATTTTTTGCTGAATAGCGAACAGTTTGTCCAGTTGGTCTGTCGGCAGCACGTTCAGGTGGGAAATGTCGTTCCGTGCCTGATAGGCGCACTGGAACCATTCGTCGTCTTTTTCTTGGAAGAAGAGGCCCTGCCCCCGCAGGTAGTGCTGCAGGTGACGGAGTTCCAGGTCCGTAGGCCGGTTCAGTTCTTTTCCGTATTCGTCCTGCTGGGGCAGTATCTGCTGTATCATCGTTTCGTATTTCCGGACCAGGTAACGGCGGATGTCTTCGAGGATGGGCAGGACGTGCTGCATCTGTGTTTCCAGGAGGATTGGCACCAGATCGACCGATAGCTTTTGTTCCTGTATGACTGTTTCCGGGTGGAAGTACAGGTCCTGCCGGGCCAGGGCCAGGCAGAGGCGGCCATCCATGCCGGCGATTTTGGCGATGATGTCGGCGGCATAGTACTGCTGACACAGGTTGAGTTCTGTATCGCGCAGACAGGTCATGGCGAAATACTGGATATCATAATGATAGAGGTAGTGCTTGCGGTCCAGGAGGTGTACACCGGCCATCTTGTCCCAGGCTGCCAGGACCGGAGAAGGGGCCCGGAAGATCCAGGCACTCCCCTCCCGGCCGGCCAAGCGGCCTACGGCAGCGGCAGCCTGGGCCAGCCAGGGACAGTCACCGGAAGCGGAATCGACAAAAAAGACGTAATGCTGCAGCCCGGACTGACGAATCAGGCTGGTCAGCGGCGATTCATCTAAGGGGTCGAAGCGGAACTGGGGTACATATTGCTGGGCGATGAAGGCTGTAAAGGCATTGACATCGTCAAAATCATCGGCAGCGATGCGCACGTAATGGCAGTCACAGTCATAGCTGGAAATGCGGTCTTTCAGGGCTTCCGTGAACACGTCATCATCTAAGTCGGCATCCATGGCCAGGCACTGCTGGTCCAGGA